>Ga0213881_10000009_pt1 | contig 213455 bp, 196 predicted proteins | sample BarmaccoBMER_R08_FD_160104 | JGI IMG/M metagenome (GOLD analysis project Ga0213881, IMG submission 160104) | Barbacenia macrantha exposed rock microbial communities from rupestrian grasslands, the National Park of Serra do Cipo, Brazil - ER_R08 ...
CTCGGCGCCGGCCCGTCCGGCGCAACCCTCGTATCGCACGCGCCGAGGCCGCTCGCTTCTGCTCGCATCGGACATGTAGACTGAGGAGCTCGGCGCGCCTCCCGCGCCGAGCGTCTCGAAGGATGGCAACAAGCTCGGCGCGCGCAGCCATCCTTCGAGACGCGCGCTGCGCGCGCTCCTCAGGATGACGGCGGGATTTGTTGCTCGACGCCGGGAAAAGGGGCAGAGCGGGATGACGATTCAGAGAATCGCCACCCCGCTCAAATCAGGCCTTGGAGGTCACCCGCGGCGCTGAAAGATTTGTTTTAGGTGGACGGCAGGAACTGGACCGGATCGACCGGCACCTTACCTTTGCGGATCTCGAAATGCAGCTGCGGCGCGTTGACGTTGCCGGTCTGGCCGGAGCGGGCGATGATCTGGCCGCGCTTGACCGTGTCGCCGCGCTTGACCATCAACTCGCTCGCGTGAGCATAGGCGGTCACGTAACCGCTCTGATGGCGCACCAGAACGAGGTTGCCGTAGCCTTTGAGCTCGTTGCCCGCATAAGCGACGACGCCGTCGTCCGCGGCCTTCACCGAGGTGCCTTCCGGCACGGAGAGGTCGATGCCGTCGTTCTGCTGTCCGTTATGCGCGCCGAAGCCGGCGATGATGCGCCCGCGCACGGGCCAGCGGAAACTCGGCGAACCGGGCGCCGCTTCCCCTGCCCCGCTCTCGGTTTCGATAGTCGGCTCGGTGGGCGTGAGAACCCGCACGTTCGCCGGCGACTCGTTCGCCGCGATTCTCTGTTTGGGCGCGGCCGGCGTCTTGGGCTCGGGCGGGCGTGGTCCCTGCGCGATCGGCGCGGGTTTCGCCGGAGCGGGTGCCGGCGCTGCCGCAACTTTGAGACCGGGGATCGTCAGCCGCTGACCGATGCGCAGCTTGGCATCGGGCGCGAGATTGTTGGCCCTGGCGATTGCCGCGCGCGGCTTGTGATAATGGTGCGCGATCGAGGAAAGATTTTCTCCTGCCGCAACGACATGGCTGCCGGATGGGGCGGGAGCGCTGGCGATGTGCGGCTCGGCGCCGTGATGATAGCGTGGGATCACCAGACGCTGGCCGGGCGGCAGCGGCGAACCCGGACGGATGCCGTTCGCCTGCATGATGACAGCGGCGGGCACGTGATGTTTGTGCGCGATCGAGGCGATGGTGTCGCCGCGTTGAACCGTGACGGCGGTGCCGCCATCCCAATCCCAGTCGCGTTTGCCGGTGCGCGCAACGGTGCCGGTGACCTCGGAGTTCGGTGCCGGGGGCGGCGGCAAGGGCCGGGCGTCGATCGAGTTCGCCGTGGGCGCCGGCTGCGCCGCGGCAACGTTGCCGTTCGCCCCCGGGCGCGAGGCGTAAGGATTGGACAGGGCGTTGTCGTTGAACCGGGCGAGGTCGCTGCTGCAAGCGGCAAGCCCGGTTGCGATCAGCGCAATCGGGGCGAGCCGGATCAGACCGCTCGGGCGGCACGATTGGCGAAGGGCACCCATGACGGTACTCGCTCGTACGCAAAAGCCGAGCGCGGAGTTAAACGGCCGTAAGTAAATAAAAAATTTAACCGGAAAGGAGGCCTCAACCTTAATGGACGATGGCAATTGTCCTTATAGTTCGCGGGCTTGGCCCGGCAACAGCGGCACGAAACGGACCCAGATGAGGTCCTCGCGCTTAACGCCATCCTCGGATTTGGTTAATTTAACGATACGCTGCGCCCCGCCGTGGGGGCCGAGCGGAAGCAGCATCATACCGCCCTCCCCCAGCTGCGCAACGAGCGCTTCGGGAATTTCCTCCGCCGCCGCGGTGACGATGATGCGGTCGTACGGCGCGCGGTCCGGATGGCCGGTAAAGCCGTCGCCTACCACCACCGTGACGTTGTCGTAGCCGAGCGTCGCCAGCCGCGTGCGCGCGGTCTCGGCCAGCGTTCGGTAGCGCTCGACGGTGACGACCTCGCGGGCAAGACGCGAAAGCACCGCGGCCTGATAGCCCGAACCGGTGCCGATCTCGAGCACGCGGTGGTGCGGCGCCAGCGCGAGCTGCTCGCTCATGTAGGCGACGACGTAAGGCTGGCTGATGGTCTGGCCGCAGGCGATCGGCAGCGCCGCGTCGGCGTAAGCCTCGTCGGCGTAATCGGGGGCGACGAAATTCTCGCGCGGCACCTGATCCATCGCGCGCAGCACCCGCTGGTCCATGATGCCACGGCGGCGCAGGTCGAGCAGAAAGCCCATGCGCTCCTCGCCTTCGTCGCGCTGGGCAGGACGCGCGGCCTCCTCTTCCGCGTGCGGAGCCGGCGGGGCTGGCTGCCGGGCCGGCGGCGCCACGCGGGCCTTCGACTTGCGCTGACGCCACCAGTTCCACTTGGCCATGCAAGCTGCCTTCAGCCAAATAGTTGCGCGAGCCGGGTCATGTAGGGCTCGTCGGTCAAATCGAGCTTGAGCGCGGTGACCGCGATGCGGCAGTCGGCGATGGCCGAAAGGTCGGTGCCGTTCGCGGGCGCGACGCGCTTGCGCCGCTCGTAGGCAAGCCAATAGTACGGATTGCCGCGGCCATCGTAGCGCGGCTCGATGTGCAGGAGTTCCTGGTCGCGCTTGCCCTGGCTCGTCACCGCAATGCCGCGCACTTCCTCGGGCGGGCAGTCCGGAAAATTCACGTTGACGAGGACGTTGCGCGGCACGCCTTCGGCGAGCACGCGGCGGATCAGGTCGGGGGCATATTTGATTGCCGTGTCCCAATGGGGTTGCTGGCGGGTCGCGGCGCTGTAGGCCTGCGAGAGCGCGAAGGAGGGAATGCCCAGGATGGTGCCCTCCATGGCGCCGGCGATCGTGCCGGAATAGGTCACGTCCTCGGCCGCGTTCTGGCCGCGGTTGACGCCGGTGAGCACCAGGTCGGGCGCGCCGTCCTCCAAGATGTGGCGCACGCCCATGATCACGCAGTCGGTCGGCGTGCCCTTCACGGCGAAGCGGCGCGCACCGAGTTCGCGCAACCGCAGCGGATCGTTGAGCGAGAGAGAATGGGAAACACCTGATTGATCGGTCTCCGGCGCCACGATCCACACGTCGTCGGAAAGCGACTTGGCGATCTCCTCGAGCACCGCGAGGCCCGGGGCGTAGATGCCGTCGTCGTTGGTGAGCAGGATGCGCATCGAAAATCTATGTCGCGCGTTCGATGCGCTTGGTCCCGCCCATATACGGCTGGAGCGCGTCGGGCACCGCGATGCCGCCGCCCTGGTCCTGATAGGTCTCCATCACGGCAATGAGCGCACGGCCGACCGCGACGCCCGAACCATTGAGCGTGTGCACGTGGCGCACCGAACGATCGGCTTTGCTCCGGTAGCGCGCGTCCATGCGGCGCGCCTGGAACTCGCCGCACACCGAGCAGCTTGAAATTTCACGATAAGTGCCCTGCCCCGGCAGCCACACCTCGATGTCGTAGGTCTTCTGTGAGGCGAAACCCATGTCGCCGGTGCACAGGGTGACGACTCGGTAGTGCAGGTCCAGACGGCGCAGGATTTCCTCGGCGCAGGAGAGCATGCGCTCGTGCTCGTCGCGGCTCGTCTCCGGCGTCGTGATCGATACCAGCTCGACCTTGTCGAACTGGTGCTGGCGCAGCATGCCGCGCGTGTCCTTGCCCGCGGCACCTGCCTCGGCGCGGAAGCACGGCGTGAGCGCGGTGAAGCGCAGCGGCAGTGCGTCCGCGTCGAGAATTTGCTCGCGCACCAGGTTCGTAAGAGATACCTCGGCCGTGGGGATGAGCCAAAGCCGATCCTTTAGGTATTCAGAATCGAGCAAGACTTGCGCTATTCCAAACTGACTCGCCGTCGGTTCTTTAACACTCCACTGACGAAGGGCTTCGGCGAATTTTATCTCCATTAGTTGCACGGACTCTGCGAATCCGGATCCGGCATAGGCGACAAACTGGTCTTGTTCGAACTTCGGCAGTTGAGCTGTGCCGAACATCGTGTGATCTCGCACGAGCAGCGGCGGCGCGACTTCCGTGTAGCGGTGCTCGCCGGTGTGGACGTCGAGCATGAACTGACCGAGCGCGCGCTGAAGTCGCGCCAAATGGTTTTTAACCACGACGAATCGGCTGCCGGAAAGCTTCGCTGCAGTCGCAAAATCCATCTCGCCAAGCGCTTCGCCGAGATCGAAGTGTTCTTTGGGTGTGAACCCGTAATCGCGTTTGGCGCCAAAGCGATGGTGCTCGACGTTGTCGTCGGCATCTTTTCCGTCCGGCACTTCGGGCAGTGGTGTATTGGGAAGCTGCGCCAGCGCCGCATCGAGTTGGTCGGACTTCGCCTTGGCCGCGCTTTCGAGTTCCGGAATCGACGTCTTGAGCTGTGCGACTTCGGCGATCAAAGTCTGCGCGCGCGCCTCGTCCTTCGCCTTCTTGGCTTCGCCGATTTCCCTCGATGCCGCGTTGCGCCGCGCCTGCGCGGTCTCGAACTGCTGGATGGCAGTACGGCGCGCCTCATCGAGCGCGAGCAGTTCGGGCGCAGCGGGAGGAAGCCCGCGCCGCGCCAAGCCTCGATCGAACTCGTCGGGATGCTCGCGGATCAATCGGATGTCGTGCATCGCCGAAGCGCCCCGAAATCTGCGGCGCGCCGAGGCGCCCTACTCCGCGGGTTTGGCCCCTGCCGCCGCGGACGCCGGTTGTGCGGTCGCCTTGCGTTCCACGAAGCGCACCGACCAGATGGCGCCCTCGTAGAGACCCATCAGCGGAAGTGCAAGGAAGAAGATGCTGAAGAAGTCGGGCGGGGTCAGGATGCCGGCGATGATGAAGGCGATGACGATGAAATAGCGTCGCTTCTCGCGCAGCTGTTCCGAGGTGATGACGCCGATGCGCCCGAGCAACGTGAGGATCACCGGCAGCTGGAACGCGATGCCAAAGGCGAAGATCAAGGTCATCATCAGCGAGAGATATTCGCCGACCTTCGGCAGCAGCGCGATCTCGGCCTGCCCGTCGCCGCCCGCCTGCTGCATGCCGAGCGAGAAGCGCACCAAGGTCGGCATGGCGAGGAAATAGACCAGCATGGCGCCCATCAGGAAGAACACCGGCGTCGCGATCAGATACGGCAGAAACGCCTGGCGCTCGTGGCGATAGAGGCCGGGCGCCACGAACATGTAGATCTGCGAGGCGATCACCGGGAACGAGAGGAACGCCGCTCCGAAGATCGCGAGCTTGATCTGGGTGACGAAATATTCGAGCAGCGCCGTATAGATGAATTTCGAATGCTCGGGGCCGGCGATCCACACGAAGGGCCACACGAGGATGTTGTAGATCTGCTTGGCGAAGATGAAGCAGACGATGAAGGTGATGAAGAAGGCGACCAGCGCCTTGATCAGCCGGCCGCGCAGCTCGACCAGGTGCTCGATCAGCGGCGCCTTGGTCGCCTCGATGTCCTCGTGGGTCATGCCGCCTTGCCCCCGGCATCGTGTGCCGGCGGCGGGGTCGGCGCCGGCGTAACCGCCTCGTCAGGCGCGGCAGCTTCGGCGACCGAAGGTGCGGGTGCGCCCTCGATCGGGACCGGCGGTTCGATCGTCACCGGCGGTTCGGCGGCCACCGACGGTTCGGTCGTGGGCGCCGGCGTTCCCGCCGCAGTGCCGGACGGCTCCGTCGTCGTCGCAGGCGCGGCCGTGGTCGTCGTCGCCGGTTTACCCTCGAACGCGATCTCGATGTCCTTGCTCACGCTTCCGATCGGATCGAAACCGGAGCCGATGCCACGCGTCGCGTCGGTGATGGCGTCGATCGATTTCTTCAAATCGGCCATCTCGGCTTCGCGCATGGCCTCTTGAAATTGACCCTGGAACTCGGCCGCCATGCGCCGGATCTTGCCCATCCATTGACCGACCGTGCGCAGCACCGCCGGCAATTCCTTGGGGCCGATCACGACGAGCGCGATCACCGCGATGATGACGATTTTGCCCCAGCCGAGGTCGAACATTGGGTTTTCGTCCCGCGCAACCGATGCTGCGCAAATAGCGCGGCCGGGCCCCCGGTCAAGCTATGGCCGCGGCGCGGGTCGCTCCGCGAGCGTTTCGGGCCGAAGCCTCAACTGGCCTTCTGGCTCTCCGCCTGCGAGGTGACGCGTTCGGGCGGCTGATGGTCGATGGTCTTCTGCTCGGCCGGGGGCGTTACCGCCGCCGTCTTCTCGTCGTCGGCCATGCCCTTCTTGAAGGCCTTGATGCCTTCGGCGAAATCCCCCATCAGTGACGAGATTTTGCCGCGCCCGCCGAACAGCAGGAGCGCGACGGCAATAATGATGATCCAGTGCACGATGCTCAGCGAACCCATCGCAACATCCTCCGCGCCAGCGCGCCGACGCTCAAGCGTTCGAGGCGAAATTAGGCTTCGGCAGGCGCAAAAACAAGGACTTCGGCCCGCTGCCTCGCGCGCGCGGCGGTATCACGCAGCATCGGACGACGGAAAACAGACGCCGGAGGACGGATTTAACCATGGTCCTCTTTTCAGTCGTCCGTCGTCTGTCCTCCGTCCTCTGGCTCCGGTCTCGGTGCCAAGCCAAGGTCCAAATCGCCCGGCTCGAGCGGGTCTTCGTCCTCACGTAACGCCGGCTCGTCGGAGGGCACCGGTACCGCGAAACCGGCCGGCAGTTGCCCGTCCATCAGCCCGGCGCTGCGCAGTTCCTCGAGGCCCGGCAGGTCGCTGATCGATTCCAGCCCGAAGTGCGAGAGGAACGCTTCGGTGGTCCCGAAGGTAATCGGCCGGCCAGGGGTCTTGCGTCGCCCGCGGGGACGGATCCAACCGGTCTCCAGCAGCACGTCGAGCGTTCCCTTCGAGGTGGAGACGCCGCGGATGTCTTCGATCTCGGCGCGCGTGACTGGTTGGTGGTACGCGATGATGGCGAGCGTCTCGGTCGCAGCGCGCGAAAGCTTCTTCTGTTCGATCGCCTCGCGCGCCATCAACCACGCGAGGTCCTTGGCGGTACGGAAGCTCCATTTGCCTGCGACGCGCACCAGATTGACGCCGCGCGTCGCATATTCCGCCTGCAGCGCGCGCATCGCCGAGGTGAGGTCGACGCCTTCCGGAAGGCGCGCCGCGAGCGTCTCTTCATCGAGCGGCTCGGCGGCGGCGAACAGCAGCGCCTCGATGAACCGCAGCGCTTCGGCGCGTGGAGTAGCCGAAATGTCGGCCTCCTCCTCCGCGGCGACGATGCGCGGCTTGGCAAACCCCATCATCGGTCAGAACTCCCGGTCATTCCCGTTCCCCTCAGGCGGCTTCGTCGTCTTTGGCCGCGCGCTTGCGCAAATAGATCGGCGTGAACGCGCCCTGCTGATGCACTTCCGCATGCCCTTCGCGCACCAATTCCAAGGTCGCGGCGAAACTCGATGCCAGCACGGTCGCGCGCTGCGCCGGTTCCACCACGTACGCGATGAGGAACTCGTCGAGGCGGCTCCATTCGGTCGCCGTACCGATCAGGCGCTCGACCGCGGCGCGTGCTTCGGCGAGCGACCACACCGTGCGCTTGGCAAAGCGCACGCGAGCGAGCGCGTGCTTCTGCCGCTGCGCCGCGTAGGCGGACAGCAGGTCGTAGAGCGTCGCGGTCCACTCGGGATGCTTGATGTCGCGGATCGGCTCGGGCGCGCCGCGCGCGAACACCTCGCGATTGAGCTGCGGACGCGTGACCAGCTGCTCGGCGGCGGCCCGGAAGGCTTCGAGCCGGCGCAGGCGGAACGCAAGCTGGGCAGCAAGATCTTCCGCGCTCGGTCCCGGGCCCTCGGCGGCTTCCGGCAGCAGCAGGCGCGACTTCAAGTACGCGAGCCACGCCGCCATCACCAAATAGTCCGCCGCGAGCTCCATGCGCAGCTGCCGCGCCGCCTCGATGAACGCGAGATATTGGTTGGCAAGCGCGAGGATCGAAATCTTCGCGAGGTCGACCTTCTGCTGGCGCGCCAGGATGAGCAGCAGGTCGAGCGGTCCCTCGAAGCCTTCGACATCGACGATGAGCGCCGGCTCGTCGGAAGCGCGCTCGGCCGTGACCTCGGGATCGAATGCGAATTGCTCTTCGCTCATGACCGCACCGCCTCGTCGCTGCGCACCGGCGCCATCATGGTCGCGAACCGCCGGTGCGCCTCGGCTACATCGATTTCGGGTCCGCGCTTGTGCCACGCGAGCGCGGCGGCGGCGCGGCGTGCGGCCGCGCCTTCGAGTGCCGGCACCACCTCGGCGACCGCGCATTGTTCATCGAAGCGGCCGTTGCAATGGAGCACCACGTCGCAACCGGCCGCGAGCGACGCGCGGCTGCGCGCGCGCATGTCGCCGGTGAGCGCCTGCATGGAAATGTCGTCGGTCATCAGCATGCCGTCGAACCCGATCAGCCCGCGAATCACTTCGCGCACCATTGTGACCGAAGTCGTGGCCGGCGTGACCGGGTCGATGGCGGTAAAAACAACATGCGCCGTCATCGCGAGCGGGAGATCGGCGAGCAGCTGAAAAGCGCGGAAATCGGTGCCTTCAAGGCTCGCGCGGTCGGCGCTGACCGCCGGCAGCTCGTGGTGACTGTCGGCCATGGCGCGTCCGTGGCCGGGAATGTGCTTGACGACCGGCAGTACCCCGCCTTCGCGCAACCCTTCCGCCACCGCCCCGGCGAGCGCCGCGACTTTGTCGGGTTCGGTGCCAAACGCGCGGCCGCCGATCACCGCGTCGGCGCCCGCAACCGGCACGTCGGCGAGCGGCCAGCAGTCCATGTCGATGCCGACGGCCGCCAAATCCGTCGCGATCAGCCGGGCGCCGAGCCGCGCCGCTGCCAGGCCTGCCTGCGGGTCGCGGTCATAGAGGCGGCCATAGTCGGCGCCCGCCGGATAGCTCGGCCAGTGCGGCGGGCCGAGCCGTTGCACCCGCCCGCCCTCCTGATCGACCAGCACCGGAGCGTCCGCGCGTCCGACGGCGTCGCGAAACGAATCGGTCAGTCGCCGCACCTGCTCGGGCGTGTTGATGTTGCGCTTGAAGAGAATGAGCCCCCAGGGCTCGGATTCACGGAAAAACGCTCGCTCCCGGTCGCTCAGAACCGTGCCGGCAACGTCAGTAATAAAGGCCCGCGCAGACATTTGCGGGCCTTACCTGTGCCCGCCCGGAGGGTCAATCAAGGATCAGTTTTTCTGCACAATGCACTGGCCGCCGACAATCTTCAGATTGCTGCAGAAATGGTTGGCCTCGGCGGAGGTCGCGAACGGACCGACGTTCGCTCGGTAAAACGTGCCTTTCTCCGGGATCGAGACGCGCTTGATGTAGGGTTCGCGGTCGCCGAAAACGGATGCGTATTTCGAGGCCAGCACCTTGAATGAGGCGCGTGCCTCCTCCTCGGTCTTCTGCGAGGAGAGCTGAACCACAAACCCCCCCGTCGCTGCGGCCTCGCGGGCGGGCGGCGCGTCCGCCGGCTGCGGGGCCGGCGATTGCAAGGCTTGCCTGGTGCGCGGCGCCTGTTGCCTCACCGGCGCGGCGGGGGCCGGCGGCGCGGCGGGCGGGGTAACCGCTGCCGTAAGCGGCGGCGCTACGGGTTGACCGATATCAGCAGACGCGATCTGATTGGGCCGGATCGTCTCGGTGTGGACCACGCGAGGCGCCCCGTTGGCGGAGACGCCGCTGGGCGGTGGCGCAGAAGCCTGCGGCGGCGCAGCGGCCGCCGGGCCATAGACGCCGCCCGCCGACGGGTAAACTTGCCGCGGCGGTGCGGATTTTATCTCGGCCGGTGCTTCCTCGCGCGAAACCATCCGCTCGCTCGATCCGCGGTCGCTGAAGCGGTCGTAGATGCTCTTGTTGCCGGCGCTGTCGCTTTGGGTTGCCGGCACGACTTTGTTCGGCGTCGTGTCCGCTTTGATCAGCGGCGGCTCTCCGCGCGGTCCAGTCGACCACGCCCAGTAGCCGAAGGCGCCGGCAGTCCCTACCAGTGCCAACCCGATGACTGCGGCGGCCATGACGAGCACGCCGCGGCGCCGGTGCGGCACCGGGTCGGCATAATCCTCGTCGCCCTCGTAATGCCCGTCTTCGCCGTCGTGGCCTTCCGCCCCCTCTTCGTAGTACTCGCCGCCGGCGTCGTGTTCGGAGTGGCCGGCAGATTGGGCATAGCCTTGGTGATGGTGGGCATCCTCTGCCACGGGCGCTTCGTCATACGGATGCGGATCGTAAGCGACCTGCGTCGGAGACTGCTCTTCCTGCGCGTAGCTGTAGGGATCATGGGCGGCCGGTTGTTCGTGGCGGCTTTGCCAGGAGGCCGGCTCTGTGCGGCTGCGCCAAGGCGGCGGCGATGGATCCAGTTCGTGCTGCGGTTCTGGCCGGGTGCTGTTGCGCACGATCGCGCCGAACGCTTCGTCCTGGCCGATCAGGCGTGCCAGTTCTGCCAGCGGGTCGCTGACGGCTTGGCGCGCAGGGTCGCTCGATGCGCCGTCGCGACGGGGCGCCAACGGACCCCCACGCGACGTCCGATACGAAGAACTATCCGCCATTGTGCCACTGTCCCCGACTAACGTGGCGGATTTGAAGCGGGCATGGCGTAATCACCCACCAAGGCCGCAAATCCAAAAACCACGCTAGAACAACGAGTTTGCCCGTATCCAGCGACCCCGGCCTGCGCCTGCGGATCGGGACACCAGCCGTATCATCGCCCCGGGTGAGCCGCGTCGGCATCTGCCGAACCGCCATTCCCCATCACGGCTCAACCGCGTGGCGTCATCGCATTTCCTCGGGCGCCCCAACTCCCAGCAATGCCAGCCCGGAGGCGAGGACCGCGACGACCCCTTGCACCAGGGCAAGACGCGCCTTGGTCAGTAATGGATCATTCTGGATAATGAAGCGTAAATGTGGCGACGCGTTCCCGCGCGTATATTGGGCATGAAATTCGCTCGCCAGCTCATAGAGATAGAACGCGATCCGGTGCGGCTCGTGGGCGCTTGCGGCCGCTTCGACCACGCGCGGGTAAAGCGCAAGCCGCTTGATCAGCGCGAGTTCCGCCGGATCGTCGAGGCGGTCGAGTGGCGCCTCGCGTAGCACGTCCGCCCGCGCGGTCGGCTCCTCCGGCAGCTCCGGCAAAACTTCCCGGGCGTTGCGGAAGACCGATTGCCCGCGCGCATGCCCGTACTGGACGTAGAACACCGGGTTGTCGCGCGACTGCTCGATCACCTTGGCGAGGTCGAAATCGAGCGGCGCGTCGTTCTTGCGGTAGAGCATCATGAAGCGCACCGCGTCGCGCCCGACCTCGTCGACCACCTCCCGTAACGTCACGAACTCGCCGGCACGCTTCGACATTTTCACCGGCTCGCCGCCGCGCAGCAGCCGCACGAGCTGCACAAGCTTGATGTCGAGTTCGGCCGTGCCGTCGCTCACCGCTTTCACCGCCGCCTGCATGCGCTTGACGTATCCGCCGTGATCGGCGCCCCACACGTCAATCATGTTGCGAAAGCCGCGATCGAACTTCGATTTGTGATAGGCGATGTCGGAGGCAAAATAGGTGTAGCTGCCGTCCGATTTCATCAGCGGCCGATCGACATCGTCGCCGAACTCGGTCGCACGGAACAGCGTCTGCTCGCGGTCTTCCCAATCCTCGATCGGCTGGCCTTTGGGCGGTGGAAGCCTCCCTTCGTAGATCAGCCCCTTGGCGCGCAATGCCGCGATCGTTGCTTCGACCGCATTCTGCAGCCTGTCAGCGAGCGAACGCTCAGAAAAAAATAGACCGTGACGCACATTGAGCGCCGCAAGATCGTCTTTGATCACGGCGAGCATGGCCTCGATCGCGCGCGTGCGCACGACCGGCAGCCACTCGGGTTCCGGCGTGCCTTTGAGAGAAGGACCGAACTCCTGCGCAAGCGACTCGCCGACTGGCTTGAGATAGTCGCCAGGGTAGAGCCCGTCCGGGATCAAACCGATGTCTTCGCCGAGCGCTTCGCGGTAGCGCAGGAATGCCGAGCGCGCGAGCACGTCGACCTGGGCGCCTGCGTCGTTGACGTAGTATTCGCGCGTCACGCGATGGCCGGTGAAGTCCAGCAGATTGGCGAGTGCGTCGCCGAACACGGCTCCGCGGCCGTGACCCACGTGCATGGGACCGGTGGGGTTGGCCGAGACATATTCGACGTTGACCGCCTCCCCGCGCCCGATATCGCTGCGGCCATAATCGGGACCGGCCGCGAGCGCCGCGCGCAACGCGTCGAGCCAGGCGACGCGGGTGAGCGTGAGATTGATGAAGCCCGGCCCGGCAACGCCCGCCTGTTCAATCAGCGCCTCGTTACGCAGCTTGGCGGCGAGCGCTTCGGCAAGCTCGCGCGGCTTCTTACCCGCGGGCTTGGCGAGCACCATCGCGGCGTTCGCCGCCATGTCGCCATGCGCTGCTTCGCGCGGCGGCTCGACCAGGATGCGCGAAAGATCGAGCCCGTCCGGCAGCGCGCCCTCCGCCACGAGCGCGTTGACCGCCGCGTGAACGCGCGCGAGAACGGCCGCGAAAATGTTGTTTGCTGTTTGGCTCATGATAAGGTTCGCGGCACTAGACCAATTCGGCAGTCGAGTCAAAGTGGCGTGCGTGCTCGATCAGCGCATAGCGGTCGGTCATGCCGGCTATGAAATCGGCGACGCGCCGCCTGCGGGCATCGTGGTCGGCGCTGATGTCGTGCGCCCATTCGGCCGGCATGTCGGCGGGGGCTGCAATGAAATGCCGGAACAGGTCGGCAACGATCCCCTCGGCCGCCTGCATGATGCGCATGATCCGCGGATGCCGGTACATGCGCGGAAACAGGAATTGTTTGATCGCCCGGTCGACCTCCTGCATGGCGGGCGAGAAGCCGACCAGCGCGCGCCCGGCGAGCCGCACGTCCTCCGCCGAGCGTGGCGCGGCGGCCGCAAAGCGGCGCTCCGATTCCGCCACAACGTCCTCGATCATGCGGCCGATCAGCCGCCTGATGAGTTCATGCACGAGGCGCGCCGGCTCGAGGTTGTGAAATTGCGCGCGAATGTCTGCGAGCGTTTCGCCCACCGCCGGCAGCCCGCCGAGATCGTCGAGGGAGAACAACTCGGCGCGCAGGCCGTCGTCGATGTCGTGGGCGTTGTAGGCGATGTCGTCGGCGATCGCCGCTGCCTGGGCTTCGGCACCGGCGTGGCTCCACAGCATCAGGTCGGCGCCGGCCGCTTCTAGCGGCAGCGCCGCGGGCAGCCCACGCTCGGTGTAGCGGCCGACCGGGCGCTGCGCGCCGTCAGTGAGCGGCCCGTTGTGTTTGATCAAGCCCTCCAAGGTCTCCCATGTCAGATTAAGCCCGTCGAATTGCGGGTAGCGCCGCTCGATCAGGGTGACGACCCGCAGGGTCTGGGCATTGTGGTCGAAGCCGCCGTGGTCGGCGAGGCATTGGTCGAGCGCGCGCTCGCCGGCATGGCCGAACGGCGGATGGCCGAGGTCGTGCGCGAGCGCGAGCGCCTCGGCCAAGTCCTCGTCGAGACCCAGCGCCCGGGCGAGCGAGCGCGCGATCTGGGCGACCTCCAGCGTATGGGTCAATCGAGTGCGGTAGTGATCGCCTTCATGGAACACGAATACCTGGGTCTTGTAGGTCAGCCGCCGGAACGCCGCCGCATGAATGATACGATCGCAGTCGCGTCGGTAGGCGCTGCGCGTGCTGCTGGGCGGTTCGGGATAGCGACGTCCGCGGCTTGCGGCCGGGTCGGACGCAAAGGGGGCGCGCCCGCGAGCCGCCTCGACCGCCATGAAAGCCTCGCCTAGCTACCTTTGGAGCATGATCTTTTCCGACCTGCCTTCGCCCGCCGAAGCGTCAAGCCTAACGAGGACGCGTCTCAGGGGCTTCGCGCAGGCGGGAAACCGGTTCCCATTTTTCGGGATCATGCTCTATGCCGAAGTTGACCAAGCCTCGGAGCGCACTTAACTATTGGGCAGGCGCCCTGGCAATCGTGGCGCCCGGGAGCAAGCCATGGCCGACGTAACGGTGAGCGCGCGCGCCGCGCGCCGTATCGGTGAAATCCTCAAAGGCGAATCCGCCGGCGCCATGCTGCGCGTGAGCGTCGAGGGCGGCGGCTGCTCCGGTTTTCAGTACAAATTCGACATCGAGCATGCCAAGGCCGAGGACGACCTCGAGATCGCGCGCGACGGCGCCGTGGTGCTGATCGACCCGATGTCGCTCCAATTCATGGCGGGCGCCGAGATCGACTTTGTCGACGATTTGATCGGCGCATCGTTCAAGATCGCGAACCCCAATGCCACCGCCGCCTGCGGCTGCGGTACCAGTTTCTCGATCTGACCATTGGCTCGTTGACTATTGGCGCGGCAGCGGGCGCAGGCCCGCACGCCATTCCAAGTCCAGAAACAATCCGGGCGGCAGCGTCGCCAACACGGGCGCGGTCGGCACGCCGGCCGCGTCGAGCAGGTCGGCGAGCCAATGATTGCACACGTGGAAAATATTGAACGTGCCGCGCGCGCGATAAAACCGGCTGGGGCCGTAGAGTCCGGCGCCCGCGTCCTCGACGGGACTGTCCTCAGCCGGCGCGAAGGTCGCGTCGATGCCCGTCAACATCCGATCGAAACCGTGTTCCGACAGCTCTAACGGGATGATGTCGGCGAGGGGAAATGCGGCGCGCGGCGGATAGCTCAGGCCGACGACGTGCAGCACCGAACGATTGCCGGGAAGAAACAGCGCCCGCGCGGCCATCGATACGGTGACCGCAGCGATCGTCGGGGCGCTGCGATAAAATTCCTCGGCGCCCCACCCCACTTCGAGAAATGGATAGGCGCCAAAACGAGTGGAAACAGCGACGAGTGCCGCATATCCCCGCCTGGACGCCATATCGCCAAGCGTGCCACGCGGCAGCACGATGCCGGCGTGATAGCCGTGGCTGACGACGAAGACCGTGACGGTCGGTTGGCCTGCTGATGCCGGGTAAAGCGCGCGGTCGCCAGTGCGTAATGTCGCGAGAGTTATGGTAATAAGAACGACCGCGAACACAGCGCCAGCAATGAAAAGGCGCCGACTCCAGCGTCGGCGTCTCATCAGGACGCCTTGGCCAGGCGAGCGAGCGCCTCAAGTATCTTCACCCATCGCGCTTCCGCCTCTTCCCGTTTCTCACGCTCGCCGTCGACCACTTCTTCGGGCGCGCGCTTGAGAAAATCGGCATTCGCGAGCTTGGCATCGACCCGGGCGATGTCGCCCTTCACCTTGGCCATTTCCTTTTCCAGACGCGCCCGTTCGGCCGCGAGATCGATGACCCCGGCAAGCGGCAAGGCGGCGACCTCGCCACGCACCACGATCTGCACCGCTCCGGGAGGCGGCGCGGCGGCAAACGAGATGTCCGAAAGGCGGCCGAGCGGCGACTTGAACACGTCGCGCCAGCGCTCGGCCCTCGCCTTGGTTTCTTCGCTCGCGCCCGCGAGCACCAGCGGAATCTGCGCGCCTGCCGGCACGTTCATTTCCGCGCGCACCGAGCGGATGGACCCGATCAAATCAACGAGCCAGCCGATCTCCGCCTCCGCGTCCGGATCGTCGAGCCCCTCGTGCCTCGGCCAATCGGCAAGCACCAGCAGGCGGTCGTGCGGCGCGGAACCCTGGGCGGTGACGCGCCAGAGTTCCTCGGTCGCGAACGGCATGAACGGGTGCAGGAGCTTGAGGATTTCGTCGAGCACCCAGGCGACCATCGCCCGCGTTTCGTCTTTGGCGGCGCCGTCCGGTCCGGTGAGCACCGGCTTCGACAATTCCAAGTACCAGTCGCAATAGACGTTCCAAACAAAGCGATAGATCGCGCCCGCTGCCTCGTTGAACTTGTAGGCCTCGATGGCGGCGGTGACCTCACGGCTCGCGGCGGCGGTCTCGTGACCGATCCAGCGGTTGAGCGTGTCGCGCGCCTTGGTTGGATCAAAGTTCGGCACGCGGGCACAGCCGTTCATTTCGGCAAAGCGCGCGGCGTTCCACAGCTTGGTCGCGAAGTTGCGGTAGCCCTCGACGCGGCTCGTCGCGAGCTTGATGTCGCGCCCCTGCGCGGCCATGGCGGCGAGCGTGAAACGCAGCGCGTCGGCGCCGTAATCGTCGATCAGGTGCAGCGGGTCGATGACGTTGCCCTTCGACTTCGACATTTTCGCGCCGCGTTCGTCACGCACCAGCGCATGGATGTAGACCGTGTGGAACGGCACCTCCTCCATGAAGCGCAGGCCCATCATCATCATGCGGGCGACCCAGAAGAAGATGATGTCAAAGCCGGTGACCAGCGCGTCGGTCGGGTAGTAGCGCTTGACCTCGGTTGTTTGATCGGGCCAACCGAGAGTCGAGAACGGCCACAGCGCCGAGGAGAACCACGTATCGAGAACGTCCTCGTCGCGCCTAAGCGGCACGTCATGGCCGTAGTGCCGCGCCGCTTCGGCTTTGGCCTCGGCCTCGTTCAACGCGACGAAGACCTTGCCGTCCTCGGCATACCAGGCGGGAATCTGATGCCCCCACCAGAGCTGGCGCGAGATCGTCCACGGCTGGATGTTTTCCATCCAATCGAAATAGGTCTTCTCCCAATTTTTCGGCACGAACACAGTACCACCGCGGCGCACCGCTTCGATCGCGGGCTGCGCCAGCGTCTTGGCGTCGGCGAACCACTGATCGGTGAGGAATGGCTCGACCACGGCGGCGGAACGATCCGCGTGCGGCACCATGTGAAAATGCGGCTCGATCTTCTCGACGAGGCCCTTCGCCTCCATGCGCGCGACCACGATCTTGCGCGCATCGAATCGATCGCGCCCGTCGAGCGCCAACGTCTCCTCGAGATCGGCCGAGGCAGGCACGCCGTGAAGGAATGCGGTGTTGTTCCTCAGATCGAGTCGCGCGTCGGCGGTGAAAATATTGACGAGCGGCAGGCCGTGCCGCTTGCCGACGTCAAAGTCGTTGAAGTCGTGTGCCGGCGTCACCTTCACGGCACCGGTGCCTTTTTCCGGATCGGAGTATTCATCGGCGACGATCGGAATCCGCCGGCCTACTAACGGCAGGATCGCGCACTTGCCGATCAGGTGCCGGTAACGCTCGTCATCGGGATGAACCGCCACGGCGGTATCGCCCAGCATCGTCTCCGGGCGCGTCGTTGCGACTGTAATGAACGTATTCTCAATTCCTTCGAGCGGGTACTTGAAGTACCAGAGGTGCCCTTTCACCTCGACCTGCTGGACCTCGAGATCGGAGATGGCAGTGCGCAGCTTGGGGTCCCAATTGACCAGCCGCTTGTCTTTGTAGATGAGCCCGGCCTTGTAGAGATCGACGAACACCTCGACGACGGCGCGCGAGAGTCCCTCGTCCATGGTGAAGCGCTCGCGCGACCAATCGCATGAAGCGCCGAGCCGTTTGAGCTGCCGCGTGATGGCGCCGCCGGATTCCTCTTTCCACGCCCACACGCGCTTGATGAATTCTTCCCGGCCGAGCGTGCGCCGGTCGGGTTCCTGTCGTTCCATCAGCTGGCGCTCGACCACCATCTGGGTGGCAATGCCGGCATGATCCGTGCCCGGTTGCCACAGCACGTCGCGCCCGCGCATGCGCTCGAAGCGGCAGAGAATGTCCTGCAAGGTATTGTTGAGCGCGTGCCCCATGTGCAGCGTGCCCGTGACGTTGGGCGGCGGGATGACGATGCAATAGGGCCGCGCGTCCATGCGCTCCGGTCGGCCGGCACGGAACGCGCCCGCGCTTTCCCACGTCGCATAGATGCGGGCTTCGACCTCCGCGGGCCGGTAAGTTTTTTCGATCATTCTCGGGGTAAAGCCCAGCCGGCGCGGGAATGTCAACGCACGTGGGCGAATAGCGAATGGCGAATAGTTCGCCCGTTTTCAGCCGCGCGGCCCGCGCGAGACGCGCTCGATTTCCGCGCGCACCAGCCGCTCGACCATTACGGGAAGATTGTCGTCGAGCCATGACTTGAGCATGGGCCGGAGCATTTCCTTGACCAAGTCTTCAAGGGTGCGCGGGTTCTGGGCCAGCACCGAATGAGCGAGCGTACCGAAGGCCGAATGCACCGCCGCCGAAGCGGCAGTCGATAGAAGCGGCGAATCGCCGGCCGGCGCGCGCGGCGCAACCGATGACGGCGCAGGCTGAGCGGAGGCCATTTCGTCGAACACCACGTCCTGATCTGGTTCGATACGGCGGAAGCTCGGCTGGGCCGCGTCCGGCGCGGGCGCGGCCATCGACTCGGTCAATTCCAATACCTCCTCCGACGGAGGACTCCCGTCGCCGGGGTTCTCGTCAAGATCCTCCAGCATGGCGTCCATCTCGTCGCGGCTTGCGGCCTGAGCGGATGCTGCCGCGGCTTGAGGTGCTGCAGCCTTTTGCGGCTGCTCGGCCGGTTTGGGGGGCGGCTTGGCGGCGTCGTCGTCGGCAATGATCCGCCGGATCGAGGCGAGAATCTCCTCCATCGAGGGCTCTTGGGCCTTCGCCGGCTGCGCCATTACCGCATCCCTGTAAAAAGTAGCGTCGCCGCCACGCGCGAATCACCGGCGCGAACACGCTGCCAGGATTCGCGAAGTATCGCATGGCAAAGGTCGAACGCAAGCAACTCCCTGTGGACAGGGCGTTCTTAGCTATGCGGACCTAATGTCCGTCCGGCGTGCGCACGCCGATCCATGCGTCGCGCACCTGCTGATAATGGACGGTCGGATCATAGAGAATCGTCGGCAGGTGCATGACCTGCGGTGACAGGCGGCCCGTCGCCGACAGCACGCTGTAAGAAGCGACCACGCGATCGTGTTGCGCATTGACGAGGGCAATACGCGCGTTCACCAGCGCCTGCTGCGCGTTGAGGACGTCGAGCGTCGTGCGCTGGCCGACGCGCGCCTCCTCGCGCACGCCGTTAAGCGCGACCTCGGACGAATAGACCTGCGAATTGGCGGCCCTGACCTGCGCCTTGGCCGCTTCGTTCTGTCCCCATGCCTGCACCACCTGCTGGCGCGTCTGGGTGCGCACCAGCTCGAGCGCGAGCCGCTGCTGCCCCACGGTCTCTTTCGACTGGCGAATAAGCGCATACTCCTGGCCGCCTTGATAGATCGGTACGGTCAGCGTGCCGATCGCCGACGCCGTCCAGGTCTGCGGGATGGAGAGCTGCGGGTAGGAGGCCTGTTGAGCTGTCCCTTGGACCACCAACGTCGGATAGAGTGCGCCTTCGTTGACCTTCACCTGGAGGAACGCCACGTCGATGCCGTACATCGCCGCGGTCACGTTCGGATTTTCAATCAGGCCCTGGTCGATCGCCCCCAACAGCGTGCGCGGCGAGAAACGATCAACCGGCGATCCCGGTGCCAGATTGGTCGGGTCGACACCGATCACTTGGCGGTAGTTCGCCCGCGATGTGTTCAAGGTGGATTCGGCGGCGAGCATTGACGATTGCCCGGCGGCCAGTTGCGCCTCGGCCTGGGCGACGTCGGTGCGCGTCACCTCTCCTACCTCGAAACGATCGCGCGTCTGCTTGAGCGTCTCTTGCAACACGCGCACGTTACTGCGCTGGACTTCGAGCGCAGCCGTGTCGCGCAGCACGTCCATGTAGGTTGTCGCCGCGGTGAGGAGCACGGTCTGTTCAAGAATGCGCAGGCCCTCGCGCGCCGAAGAGACCTGGCTCTCCGCCGCCCGGGTGCGGTTCGCGGTCTGGAATCCGTTGAACAGTGTCTGCTGGGCCGAGACGCCGTAGCTCCAGGGCGTCACCAAGCCGGAGGCCCCGGTGTAAGTGACGTTCTGTTTCGCTGGACCACCTGTCGGCGACGGGATCCCGCTCACCGTCTTGCTAGTTACGTCCGTGAACTGCTCGCCGGCGGTGCCGGTAATGGCAACGCGCGGCCGATAGCCCGACAACGCCTGGGGCACGTTCTCGTCGATCGAGCGCACGCTTGCGCGCTGCGCGTTGAGCTGCGGATTGTTCTGATATGCCTTCACCAGGGCGGATTCGATGGTCTCCGCCCGCGTGCGCGCGGGGTAGAAGGCCGCGGCCGCGCATATTGCCAACGCCGCGACCTGGACCGTCCGCTTCGCGCTTTTACCGGTCCCACGCACCGCCCGCTCCGCCACCCGACGCGGGCTCCTTTGCGGACGGCGTCCGCCGGCTCCCGTCCCTTTTGCCCCAGCCGACAATAGGGGTGGGTTCTACGCCGCGAAACCCCTGGTACCCCGGAGCCGCCAAAAAGTTCGCGAGTGGCGCAAATGCGCAACACCCGAAACGTTTGCCAGAATACTTTGGAACCAGAATACTTTAGAATACGAAGGCAGGCGGCTTGGAAAATCCCGGCAATAGTGGGGCGACGGCATCGAATTCCGGATGCGCGCTCACATGGCTGCCGCTGCGGCGATAAACGGTGCCACGCCCGATCGGCGCGCGGCCCAGGATGGTGACGAGGCGCCCGCCGGCTGGCGATAGTTGATTGAGCAGCGTCTGCGGTGCGACTTCAGTCGAGCCGTTGAGCAGGATCACATCGTAGGGCGCCTCGCGCGGCCAGCCATCGGCGAGCTTGCCGGTGACGACCGTCGGGTTGGCGGCTCCGAGCGCTGCGAGCGTCCGCGCGGCAGACGCCGCCAAGTGATCATCCTCTTCGAGCGCAACGACGAGCCGGCTCAGCTTTGCGAGGATCGCTGTGGAATATCCGGTGGCGCAGCCGACATCGAGTACGCGATCGCCCTCCCCGATCGCGGCCGACTGGATTAGCTTCGCGAGCACCATCGGCTTGAGCAGGCAGCGGGCGGCGCTCTCGCCAACCGGCACGTCCCGATCGAGATAAGCGATCGGCTGCCAGCGCTCCGGCACGAAACGCTCGCGCGGCACTTCGGAAAAGGCCCCGAGCACGTTGAGTTCGGTCACGTCGTTGGTGCGAATCTGGCCTTCGACCATCATCCGCCGCGCTTGCGCGAAGTCGGTCATTTCTGAGCCATCCCGAGGCACGATTTATCGCCTTTTGAGGTAGCCCAGTGGAAAAGGCAAGCTTCGCCGCAAACGGGACCGCGTTGCCGCGCGCCACGCACTCCTCTATATAGCGAAACCAAATCACGCGCGCCGCCAAGGCGCCGACGGCCACGTGGCGGAGTGGTTACGCACTGGTCTGCAAAACCAGGTACCCCGGTTCAATTCCGGGCGTGGCCTCCATCTTCAAGACTTGATCGGCGGAATTCCCGCGCATCATTCCGCAACAAACAAATCGGTATTCAAAACCGCAGAAGGATCTTAATTACCGGCGACGCCGACCGGGTGCGGTCTGCGACTGGTCGGCATTAGGCGCGCAATATCCGCCGGCGCCCGAGATGGTCGCCTGACATTGCTGGAACGAGTTGAAGCCGCAGTTGTAGGTGTAAGGGTCGTACCAAGCACACCACGCGCCCGCGTGCGCTTCGCCGGCGAGTGCGAGTGCCGATCCAAGGATCAGCGCGACCGCAAAAGACCGCATCCGAACCTCCCGAGCTTCTTTCAGTGGTATTGCGCTATAACGCCCGTTTTCTGGCCTGGTTCGATCGCCGCAATGGTATTTTGCCGGATTTGGCCGCGTTTCGCAGGCTTTATCGTCTCGGCGGGTTTATTGTCGTGGCCGGTGCGTCCAGCCGTCCGCTTCGGACGGCTGGAGGCGCCGGCACGCCGGGCTGGTACTCGCCCGGCGGGGCGACACCGGGCGGCTTTCGCCTGACCGACAGGCATGGTTCGATGACGCCGTCAGACGCGCGATCACCGGGCCAACTTTCAATGGATGGGCCGAGCGATGAGGACCTCATGCTCCGGATCGCTACAGGCGATGAGCCCGCGTTCCAGGTTCTCACCCGCCGGTATGCGCCGCTCGCCTTACGGCTCGCCCGCAGGGTCATGGGAAGCACTGCGGACGCGGAAGAAATCGTGCAGGAGGCCTTGCTACGGCTGTGGATCAATGCGCCGCGCTGGCGCCCCGTTGCTTCGTTTCGCACCTGGTTCTATCGCGTTGTCATCAATTTGTGCCTCAACCGCAAGCGACGCGCGCCGTTCCTGCCGCTCGAAGACGCCAGCGACCCGGCCGATCCCACCCCGGACGCCGCGGCCAGCATGGAGCGGCGCGAGACCGATCGCGCGCTTGCCGAGGCGATCGCGGAATTGCCGGAACGGCAGCGCGCGGCAATCGCGCTCACGTATCACGAGGGCTTGAGCAATGCCGAAACCGCGGCGGCCTTGGGAACTTCGGTCTCGGCGGTCGAGACTTTGCTGGTGCGGGCGAAGCGTACGTTGCGGCAGCGACTGGGCCCGATGCTCGAGGTAGGAAGCAAATAAATGTCGATGACACTTGCTCGTTTTCAGCGCCTTCTCGATGTCCACGGGACGGTTCCGGCGCGTTGGCCGCAGCCGGAGCGCGCCGCTGCGGAACGCTTGCTGGCTACGGATCGCGACGCGGCGGCCGCGCTCGCCCAGGCCCGCGCATTGGATTCGCTGATCGCGCGCGACGCAGCGGCGCACGAGGATGCGACGGGCGTACTGCGCGCGCTGGCGGCGCGTCCGCTACCGGCACAGCGGCGCCGCTTCCTGTGGCGGCGCTGGCCGAGCGAGCTGCTCACGTTGGATTTCGCGCCGGCATGGCCGCGCCTTGCGGCGCTCGCGGGCGTTGCCGTGCTTGGCTTCGTCCTCGGGCTCAGCGACCTTGGGCCGGCGGCGATCGGCACTGGCGATGACGCGGCCTCGATCGTCGCGGACAATGACATCGGCGCCGTGGTGTTCGCGCCTGATCCGCTGCCGGAGGCGCACCCGTGAGCGTTGTCACACCGCCTCCGGCGCGTGCCGGCCGGTGGTCCCGCTGGATTCTGTTCATTTCCCTGGCGCTGAATCTGTTTTTTATCGGCGCCTGGGCCGCGTTCGCATGGCGCCATTACGCCTGGGAACGGCACCGACCTTGGAATCCGGCCACGCGCATCGAACGCCTTGCTGCGGCACTGCCAGCGGGCGATGCGGATAAGCTGCGCAGCGAGTTTGCGGCGCGTCAGGGCAATATCGAGGCTGCCATCACAACGTACCGGCAGGCGCAGCAACGCATGCGTGAGGCACTGCGCGCCGAGCCATTCAATGCCGATGCCCTGCGCGCCGCCATGGCCGAGTCCCGCACCGCGCGCGGCAAGCTCGACGAAGCACTCCAGGACGTCTTCGCCTCGGCTGGCGCCGCGATGACGCCGGAGGGACGCCGGAGTCTGGCGGACTGGACGCCGTACCGAAGAAGCGGCAATGAGAAGAGCCGTTAGGTCGCGTCCGCGCGTCAGAGTGCCAGGCAATGGTGGAAGTCAGGCGAGTTCTTCCATGCGGCCGGCCGCTCGCCGCGCTTGCGCTGAGTCTCGCGCTCGTACCGGCACTCGCCGGCTGCATCCTCACCACCGACAAGCTCGACCCGGCACTCGACGTCCCGGGCAAATACACGCGGGCGAAAGGCGACCCGGAAGCGGCGCTGCCTCCGCTCGCCTGGTGGCGCGGCTTCCGCTCCGCCGAGTTGACCGACGTGATGGAGCAGGCGCAAACGGCCAATCTCGATATTGCCGCGGCGATCGCACGGATCGTACAGGCGGACGCGCTCGCCCGACAGGCCGGGGCCGCACTGCTCCCGAACATTACCGGTTCCGCGACCGACACGCGCTCGCGCGCCTCGGCCAATACCGGGACCAATACCATCCCGGTCACCGATCGCACGAGCTACAACACGAACCTGAGCGCGAGCTATGTGCTCGATTTCTGGGGCCGCAACCGCGCCCTGCTGCGCGCGGCGGAGAGCAACGCCACGGCGAGCCGGTTCGACCGCGAGGTGGTCGCTCTGACCACGCTGGTGAGCGTCGCCAACACGTATTTTCTCGTGCTGGAAGCGCAGGACCGCATTCGCATCGAGAGGGAGAATGTGGCGGCGGCGGAACGCATCCTCAAAGTCATCCAGGACCGCTTCAACCAGGGCGGGGCGGCGCCGCTGGGAGCGCCGGTTGGCGCCTCGGGCAGCGGCTCGGCCCTCGACGTGGCGCAACAATCGAGCCTCGTTGCGATCGCGCGCGCAACGATCCCGCCGCTGGTCGAACAAGAGGAGCAGAACCGCGCGGCCCTCGGGCTCCTGATCGGCCGCGTCCCGGAGCACGTCAAAATTCGCGGCGGCAGCCTGTATCGCATAGCGGTGCCGCGGGTGACCCCGGGACTGCCCTCGCAACTGCTTACCCAGCGTCCGGACGTGCGCGAAGCGGAGATCAAGCTCGCCGCCGCCGACGCCAACGTGGAAGCGGCCCGGGCGGCATTCTTCCCCACCATCCAGCTGACGGGACAAGGCGGGTTTTCCAGCGCCATGCTGCACAATCTGCTCGTGCCCAGCTCGGGATTCTATACGGCGGCCGCGAGCGTCACCCAGCCGATTTTCGATGGCGGCACGCTGCTTGGCCAACTGGACCAGCAGAAGGGCATCCGCGAGGAATTGCTCGCCGACTATCGGAAAGCCGTGATCTCGGCCTTCACCGACGTGGAAAAGGCGCTGGCCGGGGTGCAGCAGCTCGCTATTCAGGAAATGCTGCAGCGGCGTGCCGTTGCGGAAGCACGCAAGGCGTTCGACCTGTCGGAGGAAAAATTTCGGCAGGGAGCGCTCGATCTCACGACATTAATTCAGATCCAGCAGACCTTGTTTACGCAGGAAGACCTGCTCGCGCAGGTCCGTTTCAATCGCTTATCGGCGATCGTCACCCTATATCAGGCGCTCGGCGGCGGCTGGCTGCTCGATACCGAGCCGCGGCGCCCTTGAACCGGACGGCCCGCCGACGCACTAACTCCCGGGATGGCGACGACTCAGGTCTGGTATGAAAGCGGGATTTCGACGGCTGCTTGGAATTCTGGTCGTCGGCGCGGTTCTCGCTGCCGTCGGGCTGTCGCTATACGGCCGCGGCCAGGGCCCGCAGAAAAAGGGCTTTGCCGGCCGCCGCGATGCGACCGGGCCCGTGTCGGTCGTCGCTGCCACCGCCCAGACCGCCGACGTTCCGGTCTATCTCGACGGCGTCGGAACCACCAAGGCGCTCAACACCGCCAATGTGACTTCGCTCGTCGATGGGACGCTGCTGAGCGTCGATTACGTCGAGGGACAGAGCGTCAAGCAAGGCGACGTGCTCGCGCGCGTCGATCCGGTGACCTACCAGGCCGCGCTCGATCAGGCGATCGCCAAGAAGGCGCTCGATGAGGCGCAGCTCGCCAACGCCAAGCGCGATCTCGTACGTTACACGAACCTCGTGAAGACGAACGCGATCGCGCCCCAACAGCTCGACACTCAAAAAGCGCTGGTCTCGCAGCTCGAAGCCCAGGTGAACCTGGACCAGGGCGCGATCGACAACGCGGCGGCTTATCTCAAATGGTGCACCATCACGTCGCCGATCGACGGCCGCACCGGCATTCGCCTGGTCGACAAAGGCAACGTGGTGCATGCGGCCAGCGCCACGACCATCGTCGTCGTCACCCAAATTCAGCCGATCGCAATGCTGTTCACGCTGCCGCAACAGCAGCTCGGGCGCATCAATTCCGCCATCGCCAGTGCAAACACGGCCGGCGCCGGACCGCTGGTCGTTGAGGCGCTGGGCGGGGATAACAAGACCGTCGTCGATCGCGGCAAGCTGCAAGTGGTGAACAATCAGGTCGATCAAACCACCGGTACGATCCAGCTCAAGGCCGAGTTCCCTAACGCCGACCTGCAGCTTTGGCCGGGCCAGTTCGTCAACGTGCGCCTGCTGGTCGACACGCTGCATGATGTCGTGACGGTGCCGTCGGTGGCGGTGCAGCGCGGCCCGCCGCCCAACACGAATTTCGTTTACGTGGTTCAGCCGGACAACACGGTATCGGTCCGGGCGGTTGGTGTCGGCCAGCAGAACGAGAGCCAGACCGTGATCACGCGCGGGCTCAACACAGGGGACCGCGTCGTCACGACCGGATTCACCCAGCTCGCCGATAAGCGCTCGGTCACGATTGCGCCTGCGCAGGCGGCCGAAGGCGCGCCGGCCGATCCTGAGCCGACGGCGAATAGTGAAAAGGCAGCGAACGGGGGGCAGAAGTCCGGCGGCGCGGATAAGGCGGGCGGCAAACGCCGACGCAGTTCCGACGCCGCACCGAGCGCCACCCCATGAGCGTTTCGACGCCGTTCATTCACCGCCCGATCGCAACATCGCTGCTCGGCGTCGCGGTGATGCTGGGCGGCTGGCTCGGCTATTGGTGGTTGCCGGTTTCTTCGCTGCCCCAGGTCGATTTTCCCACCATCCAGGTCACGACGCAGTTACCGGGCTCGAGCGCGGATGTGACCGCGGCGCTGGTGACCGCGCCGCTCGAACGGCAGTTCGGCCAAATTCCCGCGCTGACCGTGATGACGTCGTCGAGTTCCTACGGCATCAGCCAAATCACGCTGCAATTCGACCTCGGCCGCGAGATCGACGGCGCTGCGCAAGACGTGCAAGCGGCCATCAACGCGGCCGGATCCACGTTGCCGAAGAACCTGCCGTATCCGCCGGTCTATTCGAAAGTAAATCCCGCGGATGCGCCGATCATCACGCTGGCGCTCACCTCGCAGACCATTTCATTGCGCGAACTAAGCAACTTCGCCGACACCCTGCTGGCGCAGCGGCTGAGTCAACTCACCGGCGTCGGACACGTATCGGTCGAGGGCGGCATCCGCCCGGCGGTACGCATTCAGGCGGACTTCGCGCGGCTCGCGTCGTACGGGCTCGGGATGGAGGACCTGCGCGGCGCCATCGGGCTTGCCAACGTCGCCGGCCCGAAGGGCTCTTTGGACGGTTCGCAACAGTCCTACACGATCGCGAGCAACGACCAGATTGAGGCAGCGGATGCCTACAAGCAGGTGGTCGTCGCCTATCGCAATGGCGCCCCGGTGCTGCTGAGCGACGTCGCCCAGGTCCTCGATGGGCTCGAGAACACCAAGGTCGGCGGCTGGTTCCAGGGCGTTCCCGCCGTCATCATCGACGTGCAGCGGCAGCCCGGCGCCAACGTCATCGAAACGGTCAAGCTGGTGCTCAAGGAGTTGCCGCGGCTTCAGCGCGCGATGCCGGCCGACGCGCACCTGACCGTGGTGCATGACCGCACCAGCACGATCCGCGCCTCCATCCGCGACGTGCAGTTCACGCTCGTGCTCGCCGTTATCCTGGTCGTGCTGGTGGTGCTCATCTTCCTGCGCACGATACGGGCGACCATCATCGCAGGCGTCGCGCTCCCGCTGTCTTTGATCGCCACCTTCGGCGTGATGTGGTTCGCCGGCTTCAGCCTCGACAATCTTTCGCTGATGGCGCTCACGATTGGCACCGGCTTCGTGGTCGATGATGCGATCGTGATGATCGAGAACATCGTCCGCCACATGGAAGAGGGCGAAAGCGGCTTCGAGGCGGCGCTGCGCGGCGCACGCGAGATCGGCTTTACGGTGATCTCGCTCACCGTTTCGCTGATCGCCGTGTTCATCCCGCTGCTGTTCATGACCGGCCTCGTCGGGCGCATGTTCCGCGAATTTGCTCTCACCTTGACAATTGCGGTGGTCACTTCGGCGGTGGTCTCGCTCACGCTCACGCCGATGATGTGCAGCCGCCTGCTGCGTCACGAGCACGGCGAGGGCAACCGCGTCACGCGGGCATTCAACCGCGCGCTCGACGGGGTCGTGGAAGGGTATCGCCACAGCCTCGAATGGGTGCTGCGGTATCAGACCATGACGATCCTGGTGACCGCGGCAACGCTCGCCCTGACGGTCTGGCTCTACATCATCATCCCGAAAGGATTTCTGCCGCCTCAGGACACCGGCCTTATCAATGCGGTGACCGAGGGCGGGCCGGAGGTGTCGTTCGAGGAGATGCAGCGCCTACAGGAGCGCGTGGTCGACGCGATCAAGCAGGATCCCGACGTGACCGGGACTGTCTCGGTGATCGGGGTCAGCCCGATGAACCCCACGCCCAACGCCGGACATCTCGCCATCACGCTGCGGCCGCGCGACGAGCGCCGCGCCTTCGTCACCGAGGTGGTCGACCGTCTCAAGACCGCGGTCGTCGCCGTGCCGGGCATCGTCGTCTATTTCCAGCCGGTGCAGGACATTCAGATCAGCACCCGCTCGAGCCGCGCGCAATATCAATACACGCTCACCGGCACCGACCCGGACGACGTGAACGAATGGTCGGCCAAGCTGGTCGAAAGGTTGCGCGGCGACGGCGCGTTGCGCGAAGTCGCATCCGAGGCGCAAGAGGGCGGCCTGCGCGCTTTCATCCAGGTCGACCGCGAGGCGGCCGGCCGGCTCGGCGTGTCGATGCAGGTCGTCAACGACACCCTCAACGACGCCTTCGCCCAGCGGCAGATCTCGACCATCTACGCGCAGGCCAATCAGTATCGCGTGATCCTCGAGGCGATGCCGCAGTATCAGCGCGATCCGACTTCGCTCTCGAAGCTTTACGTTCCCTCCACCAACGGCGCGCAGGTGCCTTTGAGCGCGTTCACGTCCGTCAGCAAGACGGCGGCGCCGCTCGCGATCAGCCACCAGGCACAGTTTCCCGCCGTTACCATCAGCTTCAACTTGGCGCCTGACCGTTCGCTCAGCGACGCCGTCACCGCGGTTACCGACGCCGAACAGGCGATCGGCATGCCACCGACCATCATCGGCAGCTATTCGGGCGACGCCGCCGAGTTCGACAAATCGCTCGCCGGGCAACCGTGGCTGATCCTGGCGGCGGCAGTGACCATCTACATCGTGCTCGGCGTGCTGTACGAAAGTTTCATTCACCCGTTCACGATTCTCACCACCCTACCCTCCGCGGGCGTGGGCGCGCTGCTCGCGCTCATGCTGTGCGGGCTCGATCTCTCCCTCGTCGGCCTGATCGGCATCGTGCTCCTGATGGGCATCGTCAAGAAGAACGCGATCATGATGATCGACTTCGCGCTCGAGGCCGAGCGCAGCGAAGGCCTTTCGCCGCGCGCATCGATCGTCAAGGCGAGCCTGCTGCGTTTCCGGCCGATCATGATGACGACGCTCGCCGCCCTGTTCGGTGCGCTGCCGCTTGCGCTCGAAAGCGGCACCGGTTCGGAATTGCGCTTTCCGCTCGGGGTGACCATCATCGGCGGATTGCTGCTGAGTCAGCTGCTCACCCTCTACACGACGCCGGTGATCTACCTCGCCATGGAGCGGCTCAAGATGCGGCTGCAGCGCCTGACGCGTCCGCCGCCGCGCGCGGCGCCGCCGATCGCTCCGCCGACCTATCCACCCCAGGCGGCCGAGTGATGTGCCTGCTGTTTGTTTTTGGCTCGTCATGCCCGCGAAAGCCGGCATCCAGCAAACACCGGCCTATGTTTTATTTGAAGGGCCTGTGGTTACTGGATCGTCCGCTTTCGCGGACGATGACGAGGACTATGCGTTACATACGGGTCTTCTCGTGCGAGGGAAGACTCGGATGAACTTCTCCTACCCGTTCATCCGGCGGCCGGTCGGCACCACGCTGCTGGCGATCGGCCTCTTTCTCATCGGCTGCGTCGCCTATTCGTTCCTGCCGGTCGCGAGCCTGCCGAGCTTCGAGCTGCCGACGGTGCGCGTCAGCGCGAGCCGCCCCGGCGCCGATCCGGCCACCATGGCGGCAAGCGTAGCCGCGCCGCTCGAGCGGCGGCTCGGGGAAATCGCGGGAGTGAGCGAAATCACCTCGGTGTCCTCGCTCGGCTCGAGCAACATCACCATCCAGTTCGATCTCGGGCGCAGCATCGACGGCGCCGGACGCGACGTGCAGGCGGCGCTCAACGCCGCGGCGACCGACCTGCCGAGCGATCTCCCCACGCTGCCGACATTCCGCAAGGTCAATCCCGCGGCGTTCCCGATTTTCATCCTGGCAATGACGTCGCCCACTATTTCTGCGGCCGAGATCTACAACATCGCCGACACGGTGGTGGTGCAGCGCCTTTCGCAGGTAGAGGGCGTCGCCGAGGTGGTCGCGACCGGCGCCGAACAACCGGCGGTGCGCGTGCAGTTCAATCCCGTGGCGCTCGCGTCGATCGGGCTTTCCGCCGAGGACGTGCGCAACGCCATCGTCAACGCCAATGCGGCGGGACCGCTCGGCGTGCTCGACGGTGACGGGCAGTCGGTCACGCTGGGCAGCAACGGCCAGCTTTGGGATCCGCGCGACTTCAACCCGATCATCGTTAAAAGCAACAATGGAAGCGTGGTCCGCCTGACCGACGTCGCCTCGGTCAAACGCGGAGTGCGCAACAATTTCTCCGCCGCCTGGTTCAACCGGCAGCCTGCCGTGCTGCTCACCGTTACCCGGCAGGCGAATTCAAACATCATCGAGACCGTCGATCACCTCAAGGAAGTGCTCGACGATCTCAAGAACTGGATTCCCGCCGACGTTCATATTTCCGTCCTCTCGGACCGCAGCCAGACCATCCGCGCCAGCGTGCGCGACATGCAGATCACCCTTGGCATCACGGCCGTGCTGGTCATGCTCGTCGTCTTGGTTTTCCTGCGCCGCACCACACCCACCGTCGCCGCCGGGATCACGGTGCCGCTGTCGCTCGCCGGCACTTGCGCGCTGATGTGGCTCGCGGGCTTTTCCATCGACAACCTGTCGCTCATGGCGCTCGCGGTGTCGGTCGGATTCGTGGTCGACGACGCGATCGTCATGATCGAGAACGTGTTCCGTAATCTCGAAGCCGGCTCCTCGCCGCTGCGCGCGACCATCGAAGGCGCCAAGCAGATTGGCTTCACGGTCATATCCATCAGCATCTCGCTGGTCGCGGCGTTCATTCCGCTGCTGTTCATGGGCGGCATCATCGGCCGCTTGTTCCGGGAATTCTCCGTCACGCTCGCCTTCGCGATCCTGGTTTCGACCGTGGTCTCGATTTCGGTGACGCCGATGATCTGCGCCCATTTCGTGCGCGCCCCGCCGAGTCCCGACGCGACCCGCATCGACCGTTTCGTCGAGGGCGTGCTGCGGTGGCTCATCCGCGGCTACGACTATTCGCTCTCGGTGGTGCTGCGCCATCGCACGCTGACCCTGATTGTGTGGGTCGCGACGATCGCGTTGACCGTCAGTCTTTATTACAAGGTCCCGAAGAGCGACTTTCCGGAGGACGACACCGGCCTGATCTTCGGCAGCACAGAGGCGGCGACCGACGTGTCCTATGGCACCATGCGCGACCTGCAGCTCCGGGCGGCCGACATCGTGCTCGCCGACAAGGCGGTTGACGGCATCGGCTCCTTCGTCGGCACCTCGGGCAACGCCACGGTCAACCAGGGCCGCATCTTCATCAGCCTCAAGCCGCTGTCCGAGCGCAAGCTCTCGACCGGCCAAGTGGTCGAGCGGCTGCGCAACGAGCTCAAGGCTATTCCCGGGTTCAACGTGTTCATGGTGCCGACCCGCGACGTGCGCGTGGGCGGGCGCTCGAGCAAGGCGCAATATCAGTTCACCTTGTGGAGCCCGGAGGTCGACGACCTGCAGCACTGGACGCCGCTCGTGCTGCAAAAGGTGCGCTCGATCGCCGACAGCGCCGGACTGACCGACATCACGACCGACCGCGAGCAAGGCGGGCTGCAGGCCGATGTGGTGATCGACCGCGCTGCCGCGTCGCGGCTGTGTGTGGCGGTGCAGGACATCGACAACGCGCTCAACGATGCCTTCGCGCAGCGGCAGATTTCGACCTATTACACCCAGCGCAATCAGTACCGCGTGGTGCTCGAGATCGACCCCACGTTCCAGCGCGACCCCACCGATCTCAGCCGCGTCTACGTGCAGGCGAGCGCGGCACCGCGGCCATCAACAAGCGCGACCGCGGCGGCCGCCGGCGCAACTGCCGCGCCCGGGTGCGCCGGCCACGTGACCACGAGCGCGCCGACTTCGGGCAGCTTGACCTCCGGGAACGCGACGTCACCGACCAACAACACCGGCGTCGTGAGCGGCGCGGCGCTCAACCAGGTGCCGCTTTCCGCGGTGGCGCAGTTCCGAAAATCGGCCGCGCCCCTCGTCGTCAATCACCAGGGCCAGTTTCCCGCCGTCACGATCACTTACAATCTCAAGCCGGGCGTCGGCATCGAGGAGGCCTCGGCGAAGCTGGTGCAGGCGGTCAACGACCTGCACATGCCGGACACGATGCACGCCGAGTTTGCCGGCGACGTGAAGGCTTTCGCCGCGACGGTGAACGCGCAGCCGTGGTTGATCCTCGCGGCGCTGATCGCCGTCTACATCGTGCTGGGCGTGCTCTACGAGAGCCTCGCCCACCCTCTCACCATCATCTCGACGTTGCCGTCGGCGGGCCTCGGCGCGCTGCTGGCGCTGTTGCTCTCGGGCACCGAACTGACCGTGATCGCCTTCATCGGCATCATTCTGCTGATCGGCATCGTCAAAAAGAACGGGATCATGATGGTCGATTTCGCGCTCGACGGCGAGCGCGAGCGCGGGCTCTCGCCCGAGCGCGCGATCCATGAGGCCTGCCTCGAGCGGTTCCGGCCGATCCTGATGACCACCATGGCGGCGCTGCTCGGCGCAGTGCCACTAATGCTTGCGGTCGGACCGGGCGCGGAACTGCGCCGCCCGCTCGGCATCACGATCATCGGCGGCCTCGTGGTCTCGCAGGCGTTGACGCTCTACACGACGCCGGTGATCTACCTCCTGCTCGACGGCCTGCACCGGGGTCTCGGCGGCGCCGCCGGGCATTCCTTCGCCGCCAAGGCAGGACGGCGGGCGCACCGGGAGCGGTCGTTCGCGTTGCGCGGGGTCGGCGCGGATGGCGGCGGGGGCGAGTGAGGCGGATTGCCTTCAGGACACGAGGCGAAGCCAATCAGCCAGCGCACACCCATGGGCCGGATTGAAATCGCTCGGATTTTGCTGATGTGCGGCGCGCGGGCGTCACAATCGTACCGCCCTCGCCCGCGCTTCCACCTTCCCAAATCGCCGCGCGCTTGTTATATCCCGGCCAGTTCCCCGGTAGCTCAGCAGGTAGAGCAAGCGGCTGTTAACCGCTGGGTCGCTGGTTCGAGTCCGGCCCGGGGAGCCATCCACAGTCCGCACTTAGGTAGTTCATTAAACCTGAAGTATTCCTTACCTCGACGCTGCGCGTCCACGCGGAGACTCTTCCTCTTCGATACTGAAGTTCAAACCGAGAATGCGCCTTGCAAAATCGAATTAGAGCCTACTTCCCGCCGCGAACAGCTCTCCTTCGACTTCGAACCCTTTTGGTCTTCACTTTCTCCCTAGACAGCGATTTAGCCCGGTCGAGCAAGAATGCGTCGAACCGGTCCATTGCCAATTGCGCTTCCGCTGCCGGGGTCCGTACGGGCGGCCTTCGCAGCAGCGGAATCCTTACACTCGGGTCCCTTAATTCTGACGCCAGGAGCTGCGCCATGTCACAAAGTGCCCATTGGTGATCCGTCAGCTGCATCTGTACCTGGGTTGGAAGGAATTTCGGCACGTCGATTCTGGGCAATAACCTATCCGTATTGCGCGGTGTCCTAAGGTAGTTCTTAAATGTATTTGTGCCCCGCCAGCTCGCACGCGCGCCAAGCGAGTTGCTCAAGCCCCATTTGTCGATCAAAAATTTTAAAAGGCTAGTGTGGTCGAACGTATCCGTGATGACACGTTGGTTCAGCCAAGGCGATACCAGCAAGGTAGGAACACGCAGGCCTAACAACTTGAAATCAAATCCGGATCCGTCACGTCGATTGTCCGGCGCGATTGTGGATGCCGGGGAGACGTGGTCGAAAAATCCGCCGTGCTCATCATAGGTGATCACGAGAAGAGACCGCTGCCACAGATTATTATTGCTCCGAAGCGCGTTGTAGACATCGGCTATAAGCGCCTCCCCGCGCAACACGTCGTGAGGCGGATGTTGGTCGGTCGCGTCCTTGCCAAAGTAAGCAGGGTCAATAAAAACATATTGCGGGAAATTCTTTTCCGGTCCAGCGGCGTCTAGATAAAACTGCCTGAGCGGGTAGACCTGTGAGGGGTCCGGCTTATTGACCAGAATGTAAGTCGAGGCGATATCGCCATAGTATATTTTCCAACTTATCCCCTGGGCGGAGAGCAGCTGATAAAGGGTGGTTTGATCCCAATAATGGAGTGAATTCATATCGGTAAAGCCCAATGAGGTGCCGGTGTGAACAAAGCAGCGATTGGGCCAGGTGGGTCCCGGCATTGACGAAAACCATCTGTCACAAATCGTAAACGTCTTTGCAAGTTTGTGCAGCGTGGGCAGTGACCCGTCGGGATAATAGCTCATGATTTCCTGACGGTCGGTCGATCTGCTTGAGGGATACTTCTTGACAAAGTTGTTCACGAAATTCTTGCACGGTCCCACGATCTGCTCGAGCACATCTCCCAAATCGTGACCTGGATCGTCCTGCACCTCCCGCGTTTGCGTTGGTTTGAGGGTATAGATCGACCCCGTTGTGTTGTCGGTGTTGCTGTAGGTTGAGCCTTTTATTCCTCCCCCTTGACCGGATCGGTCGGGTAGTAGTGCCCCAAACACGCGGTCGAAAGAATTGTTTTCCATCATCAACACTATGATGTGATCTAGCGACATCGGTCCGCCCCACCGGTATTCAGGAGTTGTCGACCTACGGTCTGCGCACGCCTTCAACACGAATGCCGCGCGCTACGTGAATAGTTGCGCGCAAGTGTTAAGCACGGGCATCAAGTAAATCGGGTCCATTCCACGAAGATGTGGATCGAAACCTGCGATGTGCTGTCCATAGTCTAGATGGATTTTGACTCGTTCAGCCACTGGCCCCAAAGTTGTTCCGAGAGCGCTATTGATTGGAACAACACCGTCGTCCTGGTGATCACCCCAAAGATCCGTGCACCATATCCCGAAGAAGTGGTACCGATTACGTTGCCTTTGGTCGGTCCGCGATGCGTTCAGATCTCTGATGTATGGGCTATCCGCACTCAGAGAGCCGGGCCCGGCGCCCGGAAGCGGAACCCACCCTCCAACCCCGAGATGAGGACCGCAAATCGTGACCACCGCCTTGATCTGAACACCGTCCACTACCAGTTGTCTCGCAACAACCGCGCCCTCACTGTATCCGACGATAACCAACGGCTGAGCGAGCGTGCGGATCGTCGAATAAAGATCCTGTGCTGCCTCGACAAATGTCTCAGTCTGAGTCTCGTAGGTTGGGCTGTAAAAATTCCATTGGGCGGCTGTGGGAAGGCGTTGAAGAGCCGCCACAAGCGGGGCCATATCGCTGCCCTTTGAATCCCACCCGTGGAGAATCACGCAAGAGCCGCGTGGCGTCCGGATCCGCTCGCCCAGGGGTTCGAAAACGGGCCGCCGTGATTCAATCTTGTAGCTTACGGTAGATATGATGAATTCTTCCATAATGTTCCTCTTCTTCGGTCACACAGTTTTTGCCCGCAGAACCGTCGATTTCGGCCTGCCCCACCAGATGCACATGAAGCACTGTCAAGCGAGGGGCTGACTGTCCCTTGCACTCGTCCCATCAGCGTACTGAACAATCCCGATGACCTCTTTGCGCAACTCAAGAATTTGGATAATCGCGGCAATAACCGGAGACTTGTGGGGCGGCCCCGGGGGGAATTGCCAATTGTTAACTCCCCATCGCCCATTGGTCAGCCGATACACTTGCACGTGCGACACATCGGAGGGCGCAGGGTCCGACCGGCTACCTTCTTGCTGATTTGGCGGCAACCGGATGTCTCGCCGCGTGCCTTGCGGTACCCAAGAATACTCCACCGACGCGGGCTCGTTGTAGAGATCCCGCCAAAAAATCAACGTTATTTGCTGATCGGCCATCGCATGTCTCCTCCTAATTTCACGGCTTCAGGGAAATCTCGGAGGTCACCTCTTCACAGTCGCCTCCGAGATTATTATTTGCAGTGCAGTGCCGGTGATCAGGCGATTTATTTGGGAAGGCATTGCAGCTGAAATACGGGTGCGGCGGTGTTTTCTCGATAACCCACTCCTAGTGCCAAAGTTGCGGGTGGACCCAAGGTTACGCCACCGGCAAGAAAACCAGGCTGTTCGGCTTGGATTTTCGCATCAGCCTTTTCGGCCTCGCGCGCCACCTCGGCGATACTGCCAGTGAAGTTGCCGAATTCGCATTGAATACGATCGGCAGTCGATCCGCTCTTCGTCACGTAGCACAACCCTTTCAACGAGGCGCTATAGTCGTAATCGCAGTACGAGCCGCTGCCAGACGCTCCGGCTTCGATATCGCACTGTTTTTTGACGCTACTGCCGTTGAAGACGTTGCAACCATACTTGCCTGCATGCGCCGGGAGGCTCATTGCCGTCACGATGGCGAAGGCGAGTGGAATTGTCGATTTGCGCATTTGATCCTCCATAATGCCACTGGACTGTGGCGCGCACCGAAACATGAGCCGGCCGCGTGATAGGAGCATAAAACTGCCGTGAAATTTGTGATAAAAATAACCCGTATGAAAAAACGTTTGAGATCGTCCGTTTGGACTGCCAAAAGACGCGCCTGCTCGCTATAGCGAGTCATCCGAAAGTCTAAACAGGAATCATATACGGAAGTGAGCATTGATCGCATTCGAGCTGGTGCGCACCTTGATGCGGACCAGAGATGCTCGATGTTATATCGCGGGATATCTGCGTTTCGGTATCCAACGCCGCTCGGCCGGCTTGAGGACAAATCTGCCGAGTCGCGGCTTATCGGTGTACTTGACCGCGATGGTGTCGTCCGGGTGCGGTACCGGAACCGGAGCTTCCGGACCGGGCGTGGGATGCGACACCGAAAGCTCGTCCGCGAGCTCTCGCACGACCTGCGGCGCGGCGACGCTTGAGCCGCGCATCCGCACCGTCGATCCGCTCAAGGTCCCTGCGGCCAGTACGCCCCACAGTGCGTCGCCTTCATCCGCGATGGCGGAGCAATTGGGCTTACTGCGGGAGATGGTCGGTCCGCTCGACGCATAATTGGCCGGCGGACAGTCGTCGGTATTTTCGTAGAATTCGTCGGTTGCTTCGGCCGCGCCGACGACGATCGTGGCGCGTCGCGCGGTGGCGATCGCCGACAACGTCTCCTGGTAGGTTAGCGGACAGTCGTCCTGGTAGACGCGGTAATCGCCGGTTTTCCAGTCACGTGCATATGCCTCCTCATGGTCGAGATAGGACTGCCGGCTGCGGCGCGGATAGCCGAACGGTGTATCGTCGCGCTGCACGTACCAGTGCGCGGTCAACTCTCCGTCGATCCTGTTTTCGATCGAAACCGTCCAGCGCCCAGATGGCGCGATTGGCCAGTTTTTCTCGTTGCGCGCGCTGGGTCCAACCGTGAGAAAGATGCGTCCACGGCTCGTTTCACAATTAATATCGTAGCACATGCCCGCGATGGGACGCCCATCGACCATGAGTAGCCACACGAAGCCTTGCTCAAGGCGGATGGGTTGCCCATAACTTCCGTCGGGAGCGGTCAACGTAATTTCGACCGGAGCCAAGCTACAATCAGGATCGATATCGTCGAACCACATTTCGACGAAATTGGGCGCCGCCGCATCCGGCAAGGCAACCCAATCCAACTCTTGCGCCTCGCCTTCATCGAGGGTCATTTTGGCGGTGGTGCGGACTCGGTAGCTGTTTCCGGCCGGTAGAACGAGCGCGGTCGGCGCTTTATTGTTACGGAACTTGATCAGGTCGGCCAGCGCCTTTTCGAGATGCTGCGTACCATCCTTTGGGCCGGCCAGGATGCCGTAGCTGAAGTTGATCACGAGGGGCATTCTGGGTGAGAACCTATCAGCCCAAACCATGATCATCCGCACCGCCTGAAGCACGTAGCTGCCCATCGTGACGCCAGAGGTGTCGATCGTCGCCACCGAAGGCAGCTGGACCGCTAAAATCGGTCGCGGCGGCTGTTCCACCGATGGCTGGTAGCCGGTCGCCAGATCGAGCACGTGAGTCCCATGCGAGGCTCGCGCCGCAAGCGGATTGTACTTGTTTTTGCTAAAATCGACGATGCCCAGCTTGCGGTAGATCTCACTCTCGCTCTTGCAAGATTTGAGAAGTGCGTCGATATCGTTCTTTTCTAGGATCTGGCCAAACAGAACACGACTATCGGTATTTGGCGCGCGCTCGACCTCTTGTAGCCATAGCGCATAGATGCGGGATGTTTCTGCGTCGCTGCGAAGCCGCTCATGCGCAAAGGCTATGCCATCGTCAATAATGCCTACCGCTACAGATGCGAATGCTGGCGGTCCAGGAAAGATGAGAGGATTGATCTCGTGCGTTGGAAAGTGGAGCGTGAGTTCATCGATTGGAGGGCCGGCGAAAATGACGTTGTATATCGACGTACGCTCGTAGGCGCCGTTAATGTACACAAGCGACTCAGGGCGATAGATGAAAAACTGCATTTGAATGTGATTGAACGGAGGGCTGATCGCACCCGTGCATATAGCGTGAATGATGTCCGACAAATATTTTTGTTCGTCGTCGGCCATCCTAATTGTGACAACGTCGGGTAATGCGTGATCTTGGTCCAGCCTACCCTGTTTGACGGCCTTAAGGAGGGCCTTCAGGTTTGGTAAATAATCGTCGCCTGTAACAGGGATTACTTGGACATGCAGCGAGCAAAAGTAATCGCGTTGGTCCCATGGGTCGCGCGTCCGGCGCTCCCATTCCAGATATGGATCTGGACGCGCCCGAGGCACCTTTTCCCAAATCGCGTTGTCCATGGGCGATACCCTCTCACGGTCCATTGAGCATCAGCTTACATTCCGCCAACGCCTGCTCCCACAGGTGTTGCAGCAAGTCTGACGATGAGATGTTCAGCGGGTCCCCAACGTAATCGCCGGTATGGTTTGTTCCCTGTTCTGGTGGTAAGGACTTCTTGAGTATTTCCTCATAGGAGAAGTCGCCTTTGAAGTTGGGGCCATTAAAGGTCCGCGCATAGGGCTGCCCGCAACCGCTGAACCGGGCAATGTAAAATTCCGCCAGCGTTATCCCGAGCACCATGCCGGCCGCACTGTCGACCGGAAAGTGAAGTCCCGCCACGGTGCGGTTGATTGCGACCCGCTCGGCGATGCGCATCAATTGCATGAACGTCTGATCGTCTTCATCGATCTCAACGTCGTTATTATTATTATTATTATTATTATTACTATTATTACTACTATTATCACCACCACCACCACCATCATCATCATCATCATCATCATCATCATCGTTGTCGTCTTGTTTGGCGAGGCAGATCAGGGCGTAGAATACGAACGCGGCGGCAAATGACTCGGTCGCGTGACCGCTCGGCAGCGACCCATGCCCGGGAGTCGAGATCATCGGTTGGATTTGCGGGGAATACTCTACCGGCCGCCGACAGGCGAGCGCGTGCTTTACCCTCATTTCAATGAGGCCAGTCGTTCGCAGTACGAGTGAGAGAAGCTCAAGCAGGTGGGGCGTACGGTTCGGATGGAGGAAACCGACCGCCCCGAGGAAAGATAGAATGTCGTTCACTTCCACCATGATTTCTCCGCTGCGCTCCATGCGGAGCGCGGCATAATGGTGCAGGTAGATAAGCTGCTTGCGGAAATCTTCGTCGCCAGGCCTGATCATGTGCATGAGCGTCTGCTCTGCTTGGCCCCTATATTGGTACTTGACGCCGACTGACTGGCTCCCGTCGTCATAATAGATCCCGGAGAGCATCTCGGCTTGCAGTATCCTGATGCGGACCGGCCGCGACCATAGGTCCAGTGCTCCCGGGCCGCTCGAATAATTCGGGGGCGCGTAAGTCAGGTCCTGCCAGGGACCGACGACGCCCTCACGGGTCGAGATTCGCGCCCGCGCACCGACAAAGGAGCCGGAACGGATGAATTCTCCACTCTCTCCGCTTTCGCCACTCTCGCCGCTCTCGCCACTTTCTCCGCTCTCGCCGCTCTCGCCGCTCTGCGTTCCCATCGCCGCCTCCATCTGGATTCGGGTAAAACAACGTCACGCCAGATCGAGGCGATGTTCAATTTGCCGTCGTTACACGTCAAGCTAGGCTTCGCAGAAATAACGACTTTTAACGCAAATTTCACGTTGACAGCCGCAGGGGAAAAGGGTTTGACTGGTACTGTAAATTGCATGCGTTTTTGGAACCCGGCTCAGGCGACACTCTGGGCTGTTTTAACCAAATGGCGGCTCATTCAAAAATCGAAATCAAGCTTCTCGGTCCGTTTCGGATACGGAACGGCGCCGCAGAGGATCGCACGCCCCGCGGGCGAAAAGCTTGCGCACTCGTCGCCATGCTGGCGCTGTCGCCGGAAAACAAGCGCTCACGCATCTGGTTGCAGGACAAGCTCTGGGGCAGCCGGGGCAAGGAGCAAGGTGCGGCCAGCCTGCGCCAGAGCCTGGCCGAAATCCGCAGGGCACTTGGCAGTGAACGCGCCTGCGTCGTAGCCGATAATTACAGTGTTTCTCTGGTTCCCGGCTCATTCAGGACCGATCTCGACGCCGCCGCATTTCTGGGGTCTGCGGACATAGGCGAATTATTGGAAGGCTTCGACATTGGAGAGGAGGGATTTGAGGATTGGTTGCGCGAGCAACGCCGCCACCTGAGCGACGGGACGGTAAAGGCCAACGGCGAGCGCCGCGCCCGTACGCGATCTCCTGAAGTCGACGTACGCCCTCTTCCACGCGGGCGGATTTTGCTCGTTCGCGGCGATAATGGCGCACGCGGCGAGGCATCGGTCCTGGCGGACAGCTTGGTTGATTCGGTGGCAAAAACCATCGCGGAGCTGGCGGCGGCTACTATCCTCGACGGGCGCAATGCAGATGCGGCGTCGGCACCAAGCGACGGCAGCGATCCGGCCGGAACGCTTTCGTTGCATTCCGAGGTCGTCGGCTCCGAGACCAAGCAAACGGTTCGGTTCACGCTGCTGCAGGTTCCCGCAAACACACTCGCGTGGTCGTCAACCCTTCAGCTATCCGGCAAGAAGGACATCGATTTGAACAATCCGGCGGTCCTGCGCTGCATCAATCTGGTGGTCAATGTTGCGATCGATCAATTGATGAGGATCGGCGGTGAAAATCCGCAACGAATGGCAGCATCGGCGATGTGCTATTCCGGCATCCTGCGGCTGTATCGGCTGGGCAAGATCAACTTCGAGGCTGCCGATAAGTTGTTTGCCGGTGCATTTGAAATCGAGCAGCGCGGCATTTACCTTGCTTGGAGGGCATACCTTCGGACCTTCCTGCTCGCCGAACGGCAGTACTCTTGCCGCCAAACGATCGAGGCGGAAGCGTTCGATTTCATACATCGCGCATTCGAACTCGAGCCGCATAATTCCTACGTCGCTGCATTGAGCGCGCACGTGCATGCGATGATGCGCCGCTCCTATGTAGCGGCCTACGAGCTGGCGGAGCGCAGCGTGCTGCTCAATCACGCCAATCCGATTGGTTGGGCATGCTTGGGGATTGCCAAGAGCTATCTCGGGAAGTCCGAGGAAGGCTTCCGCCACACCCTGCTGGCGCGGACCATCGCGGGATCATCGCCCTTCAGGTATCAGCTCGATGCGCTGAGCTGCATTGCAGGCACAATGGCCGGCGAACTGGATAAGGCAGTTCGCCTGGGCGAAGCAAGCCATGCGTTGGCGCCGGAGTTTGCGCCTCCGTTGCGTTACTTATCGGCGCTTTACGCGCACGGCAAACAACATGACCTTTCCGTCGCCATGGTGCGGAAGTTGCAAGCGACCGAGCCGGACTTCTCTTACGACAGTTTGCGCGACACCGGCTATCCGGCCGCCGGCCTGCATCGAACCGCGATCATTCGCTCCTTGCCCAGACGCCAAATCTAATCCGCTCCGACTCTAGGCTTCTCGCAAATCTTAGCGTACGATCTCGAAAGTGAGTACCGATTTTCGCATACGGTCATGCGCAGCAATAGTATCCGTGCCGAAACTGCCCTCGCGGTCAGCCTTCAACAACGAGCAAACAATGACAAAAGCAATCGCGATAGCCGCCCTCGCCGCGGTGTTGGGTGCATCGTGGCAGTTGCCCGTGGCCCATGCCGAGAGCGCCACCGAATGCACGCTGCTGCAGTTCTGCTACTGCGTGAACACCGAGCTTAACGGGTTGATCGAGGAGCGCGTCGCCGGAATCCGCAAACTGCTCGCCGCGCAGCGCGCCCAAGGCAAGGTGGTCGGCTACATCAGTACGCCGCTCTCCTCGCTCGAAGGGGGCTACTTCGGCGTGAACGCCGACGCCGCGGCGGATGTGAAAGCGCGTCTGGAGAAGCAATACGGCGCTGACTTTTTGTGGATGCTCAATCCCGGAGCGGACCATCTGTTGCCGCCCGATGCCAGCCTCCTGCCCGGCAACGCGACCGGCGCGGACTACATGTGGATGTGGACGCGGGTGCTCGAGGGTCCCGATGGTCTTGGGCGCGATTTCGACTGGTTCTATTTCGTTGGTCCCTCCGATTTCGCGGCCACCCTGAAGTTGACCGGTGCCGACGACATGCGCGCGATCGATGCCTATTACGACAAACGCGCCTTAACGGACCCCGGCATCAAATCGATCGACCGGAACAAATTCCGCGCCTATTACGGATTGCGCGCGGCGGTCACCTACAGCTACGGCTCGCACGACGAATGGAACATCGCGCGCGCGATCAACGCCAAGCGCCGCGTAGCGGACGACAAGGCCGGCTTTGCCAAGCAACTCGCAATCTTTTTCGACGGCAGGCCGGCGCCGCCGCCGCTGTTCGAGGAGGCGATCACGCCGGGCGACGCCGGCGCCTGCGCGGTGAAGTGAGCGGCACGTTGCAAACGCCCTACTGCCCGCCCTGCCGCTCCAGCGCCTCGAGCGATCCGCGCAATTCGTCGAATTCGGCGCCGAAGCCCGCCCAGTCGCCCGCCCTGAGCCGTTCCAGCGCGCGGTTGTAATGGCCGAGCGCCGCGTGCGCGCGGTCGCGCTCGATTGAGGCCGAGGCCGCCCCGGCCGGCCCCTCCACGGGGCGCGGGCCGGCGGGCGATTGCCGGAACAGTGCCGCGAGCGCGTCGGCGAGCGTCTCCTCCATCACCACGCGGTCGCCATAGGCGGCGATGACGCGCTTCAACTCGGGCAGTTGGCCGCTTTCGGCGCGCAGATAAAGCGGCGAAACGTAGAGGATTGAATTTTCGATGGGGATCACGATCAGGTGCCCGCGGATCACGCGCGAACCCATCTGATTCCACAGCGAGAGCTGCTGGGAAATCTCCGTGTTCTGGTTGATGCGCGCCTCGATCTGGAATGGTCCGTAGACGAGCTTGTCCTTGGGAAATTCATAGACGATCAGCTTGCCGTAATCGGGCGGGTCGCAGCGCGCCGCGAGCCAGGCAATCATGTTCTGGCGCGAGGCGGGCGACATGGGCAGCATGAGGAAGAACTGCGCCTGCGGCTCGCCCGGCAAGCGCATGATGATGTAGTAGGGAATGAGCGTGGCGTTGGGGCCGCCTTCCGCCTGACGCGGGAACTGCCACAGGTCCTCGCGGTTGTAGAAAACTTCCGGCCGGTCCATGTGATAGGCGCGGTAGATCTGCGCCTGGATACGGAACAAATCCTCCGGATAGCGGATGTGCTTCTGCAGTTCCGGAGGCATCTGCGCCAGCGGCTTGAACAAATCCGGAAAGATACGCTGCCAGGTCGCGGCGACCGGATCAGCCGCGTCGGCGAGGTAGAAATCGACAGTGCCGTTGTAGGCGTCGATGACGATTTTCACCGAGTTGCGGATGTAATTGAGGCTGCGGTCGGACGAGAGCTGCGCATAGGGAAAATCGGCGCTGGTGGTGTAGGCGTCCTGGATCCAGTAGAGCCGACCGCCGACGATCGCCATGTAAGGATCGTGGTCGAGCCGCAGGAATGGCGCGATGGTGCGCGCGCGCTCCTGGATCAGCCGGCGGAACACGATGCGGCTGTCACGCGCGACGTAGCTGCTGATCAGCAGATTCAGATCCTCGAAATACCACGCGAACAGGGCCTTGCGCGCCAAGCTGCCCACGGGCACGCCGCCGCTGCCCTGGTAGGCCGCATATACATTGTCGGCGCCGTTGGGATAGTCGAACTCCGGCGTCGAACCCTTGACGATGACGTAATCGTTGGTCTCCTCGCCGAAGTAGATGCGCGGGTCGGTCACGGGCGGACCGCCGGTCGCCTCGGGCGGAATGTTCTGCAGATAGAAGATCGGCAGTCCCTCCCCGGTCTTGCGCGTGACCGGGCTCATGACGACGCCGTTGCCGTGCGTGAACAGCACGTGACGGTTGACCCAGGTCTGCGCGTTCGCCGGCAACAGTGCGCCCTGCAGCTCGCGGGCGGACAGCATCACCGCCTGATAGGTGCCGCTGAGCCAGTAGCGATCGATGTCGACGTCGTGAAAACGATAGTAGGTTCTGATCTCCTGCATCTGGCTGTAGGTGTCCATCAGCGGCTGCCAGTCCCACAGGCGGATGTTGTCAATGGTGGCGCGATTGGCGTCGAGCGCCGCCGCGCTGAGGCTCTGCTCGACGGCGAAAGGTTTGACGCTGATCTGATGAAGGTTGTAGGCCTGCTGGGTGAGCGCGATGTTGTTCTTCAGATAGGGCGTCTCCAACAACAGCTCATTCGGCTTCACGTAGACGCGCTGAAACACCCCGGGGACGAGGCCGCCCAGCAGCAGCGAGGTCGCGACCAGCATCCCGACCGCCGCCGCCGGCAGGCGCCAGCTGCGCCGGCGCAAGTTCTCGAAGCACGCGAGCGCGCCGGCGACCGCGACCAAGAGCAAAAGCCACAGCACCGGCAGCTGCAGGTGAACGTCGGTGTAGCCTGCGCCGACGACGACCCCGTTGTCGCCGTAGAGCAGATGAAAGCGGTCGAGCCAGTAGGAGAACGCTTTGACCGCGAGCAAGAGTCCGAGCAGGACCGAGCCGTGCGCAATGGCCGAGGAGGAGACGAACGCCCGCTGGCTGTCGAACACGATATCGCCCTCGAGCCAGTAGGCTGCCGCGGCAAACCCGGCGGCGAGCAGAAGGGTGGCGAACAGCCAGTTCTTGATCGCAACATAGGCCGGCAGCACGAACAGATAAAAACCGATGTCTTTGCCGTAGACGGGATCGGCCTGCCCATAGGGAACGTGATAAAGCGCGCGCAGGAACACGTCCCAATTGGGGACCTCGGCTGCACCGATAATTCCGCCGAACACGGCCGCGAGCACGCCGACGAGCACACGGCGCGGCACATGGTCACGCAGGAGTTGTAGCGTATCAGGCAGCGTCCCCGGCGGCAGGGACTGCCAGTCGAACGGCGCGGGCTGCCACGGCGAGCGTCCGACCGCCATGCGGAAGGCAACGAGCCCGCTTGCCGCAAGCATGAGCGCCGACCCGAGGAACGCGGCCGTGAAGACGGCGGACTTCGCCGCCAAGACCGTCCAGAACAGGCCGACGTAGCCGACTTCCCTGAACCACAGGAGATCGACCAGGAAGTCACCCGCCAGGCCGAGCAAAAGGAGCCCGGCGACGAGCACGATGCCCGCAAGGAGGATGGCTCCGATGAGGCCCCTGCGCATCCCTGATCGCCTCGCTCAGGCTAGGTGGGCAACTCAGACCATACCAGGGGTGGCGCGTTCGCCGGAAGGCATGGGAGCGCGGCGCCATTGCCGTTGATCCTCGCCGCGCGGTGGCTGACAATGAGCAGGGACGATTGGGGAAGGGCCGTGGACGCGCGATTCTGGCTGCTGCAGACATTCAACGGCCTCTCCTACGGCGCCCTCCTTTTCCTCTTGGGTAGCGGCCTGTCGCTCATTTTCGGCGTCATGCGCATCGTCAACTTGGCGCACGGGGCCTATTTCCTGCTCGGCGGCTACGTTGCCCTTTCTGTGATCTGGTCGACGGGCTCGTGGGCACTGGCGCTGCCGGCAGCCGCCCTTGCCGTCGCGGTAGTCGGGCTTTTAATGGAGCGTCTTTTCCTGCGGCCGCTCGGATTCGACCCGCTGCGTCAGGTCCTGCTCACCGTCGGTTTCGCCTTCCTGTTTCAGCAAGGTGCACTCGACATCTGGGGTGGCGACAACATGGACATCACGCCCCCGGCCGCGCTCACCCGCAGCGTGCTGGTCGGCGGCCTCTATCTGCCGGTGTACCGTATTTTCATGATCGGCCTTGCCGTGGTGATCGGCCTCGCCCTGTGGGTGGCAATGGAGAAGACCCGCATGGGCGCGGCGGTGCGCGCGACCGTCGACGATGCCCAGATGGCGCGCGGAGTCGGCATCGATACCTCCCGTATTTCCATGCTCATCTTCGCGCTCGGTTCGGCGCTCGCGGCGCTCGGCGGCGTGATCGGCGGCGCGTTCCTCGGCGTCTATCCCGGCCTCGATTTCCAGATCCTGCCGATCGCCTTTGCGGTGGTCATCATCGGCGGCATGGGAAGCCTCACCGGCGCGGCGATCGGCGCCCTGGTCGTCGGCCTTGCCGATAATTTCGGCAAGGCGCTGTTTCCCGAGGTGTCCTACTTCACGCTGTACGCGCCAATGGCGCTGCTGCTGGCGGTCAAGCCGACCGGTCTGTTCGGGCGCGAATGACCGTGAGCTTTATCAGCAACCGCCGCAATCTGCTGGCCGTCCTCGCGGTGCTCATTCTCGTCTGCGTGGTGACGCCGTATACCGGCCCGTTCCTCACCCTGCTGGTCACGCGCGCGCTCGTATTCGCAATCCTCGCCATGAGCCTCGATATTCTGCTCGGTTTCACCGGGCTCGCGTCGCTCGGCCAAGCCGCCTATCTGGGCGTCGGCGCCTATCTCACCGCAATCCTGGCGACGCGTTATCAGTTCGGCCTCGGATGGAGCTTTTGGGTCGTGGTTGTCCTCGGGGCGCTCGCGGGCGCGGCGACCGCGGGACTGTTCGGGCTCATCGCGATCAGGGCGAGCGGGGTCTACTTCCTGATGATCACGCTGGCACTCGGCCAATGCGTGTGGGGGCTGGCCTATCGCTGGAATTCGCTCACCGGCGGCGACAACGGCCTCAACCTGCCCGGCCGGCCGACCTTCGGCATCGCGATGACGAGCGACCTCAACTGGTTCTACCTGGTGTTCGGCTTCTTCGCCGCGTCGCTCGGGATACTCTATCTCCTCGTCCTCTCGCCGTTCGGGCGCAGCCTCGAAGGCATTCGCGAGCAGGAAGTGCGCATGCGCATTCTCGGCTACAATACCTGGCTGCACAAATATATCGCCTTCGTCATCGCCGGCGGCTTCGGCGGGCTTGCCGGCGTGTTGTGGGCGACCACCAACGGCCATGTATCGCCGGAGGACGTGGTGCTGACTACCTCGGTCGACGCGCTGCTGATGGTGGTGCTCGGCGGCTCGGGGACATTGGTGGGTGGCGCCATCGGTTCGGCCGTGGTGGTGTTCCTGCGCGAGTATCTCAGCACGCGGGTGCCGTGGTGGCAGTACGCGCTCGGCAGCGTGTACGTATTGACCATCCTGTACTTGCCGGGCGGATTAATGAGCATACCGGCGCTCCTTAGCCAGTGGCGCGCACGGGAAAGGGGAGCGGCAACCTTGGCGGCGCCGCCGCAATGAAAGAAACGGAGGAACAATGAGCAACCGAGCGGGAACGATCATCGGAGCTGCGCTGGCGGCGTCCGTTGGACTGATAGGACTGGGAGCGACCACGGCAGCAGCGGAGGAGCTGCGTATCGGGTTCCTTGCGCCGATGACCGGTCCTTTCGCCCAGGTCGGCAAGGACATGGTCAACGGCTTCGAAATGTACCTCGACGAAACCAAGAGCAACTTCGGCGGCGCGGCCGTGAAGTTCATCGTCGAGGACGAGCAGGCCAAGCCCCCGGTGAGCGTGCTCAAGGCAGAGAAGCTGATCCGCCAGGACCAGGTGCATATGTTCGTCGGCGGCGTGCTCGCCTCGACCGGCTATGCGCTGGCTCCGGTGTCGACTCGCGAGAAGACGGTTTACATCCCGTCGATCCCGGCGGCCGACGACCTCACGCAACGCGACAGCAGCAAATATCCGTATCTGATACGCACCGGATGGTCGAGCTCGCAGCCCGTGCATCCGTTCGGCCAATGGGCGTGCGAGCAAGGCTACAAGCGCATCGCCGTGATCGCGGCCGATTATGCCTTCGGCTACGAGACCGTCGGCGGTTTCCAGAAGTCGTTCGAGGACTGCGGAGGCAAAATCATCCAGAAAATCTGGCCGCCGCTGGGCACCATCGATTTCGGCCCGTTCATCCCGACCATCAAGCAGGATGCCGATGCGATCTTCACTCTGATGGTCGGCCCGATGTCGCTGCAGTTTCCCAAGCAGCTGGCACAGGCCGGCAACACCAAACCGGTGATCGGCGGTGGCACCAGCTATGACGAGTTTTCGCTTCCGTTCATGGGGGACGAGGTGATCGGCCACGTCTCGCCCCTGCAGTACAGTGCCGCGCTGGACACACCGAAGAACGCCGCCTTCGTGAAGGCCTACCGCGCGAAATACGGCAAGGTCCCGTCGTATTTCTCGGAGAGCAACTACACCACGGCGCAGCTGATCGACGACGTGATGAAGAAGACCGGCGGCAAGTGGCCGGGCCCGGAGCAGTTCGTCGCGACCATGGCGGGCCTCAAGGTCGACGCGGTGCGCGGGCCGGTCTCGTTCGACGAGTTCCGCAACCCGGTGCAGAACATCTACATCAAGAAGGTCGAGAAGAAGAAGATGTTCGGCTACGACAAGGACGAGCTGTGGAACACGGTGATCAAGACCTATCCGGCGGTCGGCCAGTTCTGGACCTACGGCAAGGACGCGTTCCTCAAGCAGCCGGTCTACAGCCGCGATTTTCCCCCATGCAAATATTGCGAATAAGCGGAGGACAGAGGACGGAGGACGGAACAGGGTAAGGCAAGCGCCCTCGCCGATCCGTCCTCTGTCGTCCGTCGTCTGTCGTCTGATGCCATGCAGCCCATTCTCGAGCTCAAAGACCTAAGCAAGAGCTTCGGCGGGCTGCGCGCCGTGCGCGGGGTCGATCTTGCCGTGCTGCCGGGCGACCGCAAGGCGGTGATCGGTCCCAATGGCGCCGGCAAGACGACGCTGTTCAACCTCGTCACCGGAATCCTGCCGTCCACCTCGGGTGCCGTGCTGCTGTTCGGTCGCGACGTGACACGCTGGCCGAGCCACCGCCGCGCGGCGCTGGGCATGGCGCGCACCTTCCAGGTCACGAGCCTATTTCCGCGGCTCACGGTACTCGACAATGTGCTGCTGGCAATTGAAGGCCTGCGGCGCACTAAATTCGTGATGTGGCGTCCCCTCGCCTCCTATCGCGACGTGCAGGAGAAGGCGCACCAATTGCTCGCCGACGCCGGGTTTTTCGACCGCCGCGACGTCGAGGTGCGCTATCTCTCCCATGGCGAGCAGCGCCAGCTCGAGATCGTGGTCGGCCTCGCGAGCGGCCCGAAAATCCTGCTGCTCGACGAGCCGGCCGCCGGCCTCTCCTCCGGCGAATCCGCCGAGATGGCGAAGTTTCTCGGCCGCCTCGACCGCAGCCTCGCCATCCTGCTGATCGAGCATGACATGGACGTGGTGTTCGACGTGGCCGACCACATTTCGGTGCTGCACTTCGGCGAGGTCGTCGAGGCCGGCGTTGCCGAGCGCATCCGCGGCAGCAAAAAGGTGCAGGAAATCTATCTCGGAACCGGCTAGCGCTTGTTCTATTCCTCCGGAAGCGGGACAAGCTCTAGAATCTTTTAATGGCGCATGTTCTTATCGGTTACCCACTTCGCCGGAACATGCGCTCCATGGCGATCCTGGAAGTCAACGACATCCATACGTTCTACGGCGAGGCCTATGTGCTCCAGGGGCTCTCGCTGAGGCTCGAGCAGGGTCAGATCCTCGGCCTGCTGGGGCGAAACGGGGTCGGCAAGACCACGCTGGTGAACTCGATCGTCGGTTTTAATCCGCCGCGCCGCGGTAAGATCATCTTCAAGGGCCTCGACATCAGCCAAGTCTCATCGTTCGAGACGGTGCGCGGCGGCATGGGGCTGGTGCCGCAGGGCCGGCGCGTGTTCCCGTCGCTCAGCGTCGAAGAAAATCTCCTGGTGGCGGCGCGCGGGATCGAGCGCCACGGCTGGGATCTGGAGCGAGTCTACCGCCTGTTCCCGCGTCTGCGCGAGCGGCGCAATCAGCGCGCGCGCACGCTCTCGGGCGGCGAGCAGCAGATGCTCGCGATCGGCCGCGGGCTCATGACCAATCCGGATTGCCTGATCATGGACGAGCCGTCCGAGGGACTGGCGCCGATCATCATTCAGGGCGTGTGGGAGGCGATCGGCAAGCTCAAGCAGGAGGGGCTGTCGATCCTGCTGGTCGAACAAAATGCCTCGCTTGCCATCAAGCTCGTCGACTACGTCCACGTCATGAGCAAGGGCCAGGTGGTCTATTCAGCCCGGCCGGACGAGCTCTGGGCGAACGACCAACTCAAATCGAGCTACCTGGGCATCTAAAGCGCCGCTGCGCTAATACCGCCGAACTTGTGGCCCGGATGCGACACTTGCCGATAGATTCTTGATTAACCGGCTTTTTCCCGCCCCACCCAGTAGGCGCCCGCCGGCAAAATGCGCTACCATCCAGCGGGGGCCTCGCCCATTCTCGATTGACCGGATCAGCGTGCTCATGCGCTGGGTTTCAACGTCTCGCGTAGCGCTCGCGCTCATCGCGGCGGTATTGGCGCTCGCCGGCTGCGGCGGCGTCGAGCTGAGTGGGTGGAACGTCTTCGACAAGTCGAATGACCCCTGGAAGGTCGATCCGAACAAATACCCGATCGAATATAAGAACGAGGTGCTCAAGTTCCTGCGCACGGACTTGCACGACCCCAGCGGCGTGCGCGGCGCCTTTATCACCGACCCGACGCTCATCCAGTTCGGCAACGAAAATCGCTACGCCGTCTGCCTGCGCTACAACGCGCGCGACAGCGGCGGCCATTATGAGGGCAGTAAGGACAAGATCGCGATCTTCTACGGCGCGCAAATCAATCAGGTGCGCGAGGCGACCAAGGAGGAATGCGGCACCGCCGTCTATCGTCCCTTCCCGGAACTCGAAGCCATGAAGCGCCTCGACGGGAAGGGTTAGCCGTCATTGCGAGGAGCGCGAAGCGCGACGAAGCAATCCAGGGGCAAACCGCCGCTCTGCGCGAAGCTCTGGATTGCTGCGGCCCTTCGGGCCTCGCAATGACGACCGCTACACCAGCTTCACATGCTTGAGCGGCAGGCTGCGCACCGGCTTGCCGGTTGCGGCAAAGATCGCGTTGAGCACCGCGGGCGTGACGACGCAGATAGTCGGCTCGCCGACGCCGCCCCAGAACTCGTATGACGGCACCAGCACGGTTTCGACCTTCGGCATTTCGGCGAGACGCATGATCTCATAGGTGTCGAAATTCAGCGAGGCCATGCGTCCGTTCTCGACCGGGCATTCGCCGTAGAGCGCCGCGGTTAGGCCGTAGGCGACAGAACCTTCGATCTGCGCCGCCACCTGATCGGGATTGACCACGTGGCCGCAATCGAGCGCCAGCACCAGCCGGTGCACCTTGAGCTTGCCGGTGTCACTGATGGAGACTTCAGCGACCGCCGCCGAATAGCTGGCGTAGCCCATGAACTGGGCAACGCCGCGATGCACGCCGGCCGGCAGCGGTTTGCCCCATTCGGCTTTTTGCGCGACCGCCTCAAGCACGGCGAGATGGCGCGGATAATTCTTCATCAGCGCGCGGCGGAACGCGACCGAATCCTTGCCCGCTGCGCGCGCCACCTCTTCGATGAAACACTCCATGTAGACGGCGTTCTGATTGGTATTGACGCCGCGCCACGGTCCGACCGGCACGTGGGTGTTGCGCATGACGTATTCGATCGCGAGGTTCGGGACGTCATAGCCGAGCTGCGCATCGCCCGGCTGTTCCGAAAATCCTTGCAGCTGGCGCTCGTCCTTGCCGTTTTTGATCTGCCCGGGTGAGAGCCACGCGTTGATCGACTGACCGGAGACGCGCACGGCGAGGCCCACGAGGTTGCCGTCCGCATCGAGCCCGGCCGACATTTTGCATTGTGAGATCGGCCGGTAGAAGTCGTGCGCCATGTCCTCTTCGCGCGTCCAGATCAATTTCACCGGTGTGCCCGGAAACTCCTTGGCGATCGCGACCACCTGATGCACGTAATCCTGGGTGCCCCCGCGCCGGCCGAAGCCGCCGCCGAGGTCGTGGCGGTAGACCTCGCATTTGGCGAGCGGCACGCCGGAGGCTTCCGAGAGCGCGGCGAGCGACGCTTCGGCGTTTTGCGTGGGCACCCACGCCTCCGCCTTATCGGCGCTGATTCGCGCAGTGGCGTTCATCGGTTCCATGGTGGCGTGGGCCAGGAACGGAGTCGAATAGACCGCCTCGACCTTTTTCGCCGCTGCGGCGATCGCCTTGACCGGATCGCCGTTCTGGCGTCCCCCGTTGGTGGCCTCGGCGGTGAGGCCCTCCTTGAGGTGCTCGGCAATGGTTGCGTTCGAGGCGGAGGCGCCGGGCCCCTCGTCCCAGACGATCGGCAGCACGTCGAGCGCCGCCTTGGCGTGCCACCACGTGTCCGCGACCACGGCGACGGTGCCATCGTTGACTCGGACCGCCCGCTTCACGCCGGGCATGCCGGCGATCTTGCTTTCGTCGTAGCTCGCGAGTTTCCCTCCAAACACCGGGCAAGCCTTGATTGCCGCGCACAGCATCCCGGGGAGCTTCACGTCGATGGCAAAGACCTTGCGGCCGTCGAGCTTGTCCGCCGTGTCGAGCCGCTTCATCGGCTTGCCGGCGATGGTCCAGTTCTTCGGATCCTTGAGCGTGATGGTTTTCGGATCGGGCGGGGTGAGCTTCGCCGCCGCCGCGGCGACCTTGCCGTAGCTGGTCGCGCGCTTCGACGCCGCGTGGCGGATGATGCCGTCGCTGACCGTGAGTTCGCCAACCGGCACCTTCCACTCGTCCGCCGCTGCTTGCAGCAGCATCATGCGCGCGGCCGCGCCGCCGCGGCGCACGTAATCCTGCGACGTGCGGATGCCCCGGCTGCCGCCGGTGCCCATTTCGCCCCAGGCGCGTTTGCTCGCGAGGTTGCGGCCGGGCGTGATCTGCTCGACCGTCACTTTCTTCCAGTCGCACTCGAGTTCCTCGGCAACCAGTTGGGCGAGGCCCGTGATCGTGCCCTGCCCCATCTCCGAGCGCGCGATGCGGATGACGCAGGTGTCGTCCGGCTTTATCGCGGCCCAAATATTGACCTCGGTCGGCGGTGCACCGCTCTCGGCCGCTGCGGTCCCGAACGGCATGGTGAACCCGAGCGCGAGACCACCGCCGGCGGCCGCGGAGCCCACCACGAAGGCGCGGCGGGAGAGTTTTCCGGTGATGCGGAGGTTGCGGGTCATGGCGGCCTCCTCACGCGCGCCGGCGTTGCGCGGGCGCGACCGAGCCGCTGCCCGCGGCCATGCCGGCCGCCATGTGCACGGCCGTGCGGATGCGCTGATAGGTGCCGCAGCGACAGATGTTGGTCATGGCAGCGTCGATGTCATCATCGGTCGGCTTGGGCGTCTTCTTGAGCAAAGCGACCGCAGCCATGATCTGCCCCGACTGGCAATATCCACACTGGGGCACGTCGATCGCCAGCCAAGCTTTCTGCACCGGGTGCGAGGCGTTGGGCGAAAGGCCCTCGATCGTCACGATCATGTCGGTCGGCTTCACGTCGCCGAGTCGGATCGAGCAGGAGCGCGTCACCTCGCCGTTGATATGGACGGAGCAGGCGCCGCATTGCGCGATGCCGCACCCGTATTTCGTGCCGGTAAGCCCGACCTGCTCCCGGATGACCCAGAGCAGCGGCATGTCGGCTTCCGCCTGCACGTCGCGAACCTTACCGTTGATGTTGAGCTTGGCCATGAGCGTCCTCTCGCGCTGGGCGCCGCCCGCCCCGTGCGTCATGAAGAAGGGCGGCGATGTTACCGCGCACGGCAAGCCATTGGCTATGGCTTTGGCTGCGAGCAGACTTGCAAAACCGCTTCCGCCCCCCATATCTGTCCGAACGGCGTTGAGCCTCAGGTTCCGCCGTTGGACGACCAGGATGAAGGTGACGCCGGAGGTACGCGCACCATTCGTTCTGGTCGTTGCGCGTTTTGGGCGACTGCTTTCCGCATTGGCGGCACGCGCTACCATTCCGGCGCCGCGCTTTTTCACCTCGCCCTGACGCGGCTGTCGGGAGGCCCCCATGACCGCGGCCACTTGCCTTCGGCTGATCGTTCCCGTGCTCGCGCTTGGCTTTCCGCTCGCGACCGCGCAAGCGGTCGAACTCAACAAGGATGCGGTAATCTATGAACTCCCCAACCAGATCAAATGGAAAGACACTGGCTCCGGAGCGATGAACGCCGTGCTGACGGGCGATCCCAGCAAGCCGGGCCCGTACATCGTCATGGTCAAATGGCTGCCCGGGAATTTCAGCCGACCGCATTTCCATCCCAACGACCGCTTCATCACCGTGCTCAAGGGCACGTGGTGGGTCGGCACCGGGACCAAATTTGACATCATTCAGACCGTCGCGATGCCGGTCGGCAGCTTCGTTACCCATTTCGGCAAGCAGATTCATTGGGACGGCGCCAAGGACGAAGAGGCGATGCTGCTCATCACCGGCGAAGGTCCGGCGAAATCGACGCGGGTACCCTTCGAAGAAGCGAAATAACCGCGCTTGTCGTGATCACGCGTGCGGGCTACGCTCGCGGCCAATTACAACAAAAGAATTCCCGGGAGCGATTCGAAGGGCCGTGCGGCCCTACGGGGAGGCTTTGATGCGCGCGACGCGCCTGTTTCTGACCGGCCTGTTATCTGCATTCATCGCCTGCGCGCCGGCGGGCGCCCAGGTCGCTCCCCTGCAGGGGCAGGTTTCATCCACCGACGAAGGCGCCATGGAAGGCGTGCTGGTCAGCACCAAGCGCGACGGCGGAACGGTCACGGTCACGGTGGTGACTGATAAGCAGGGCCGCTACAGCTTCCCCGCGGGCCGGCTCGAGCCGGGACATTATTCGCTGCACGTCCGCGCGGTCGGCTACGACCTCGATATCCCGGCAGCGGCCGACGTCACCGCTAAAGGGAGCACGAGCGCCGACCTCAAATTGCGTAAGACCGAGGACCTCGCCTCGCAACTTTCGAACGGCGAGTGGCTTGCGAGCGTGCCCGGCACCGATCAGCAGAAGAGCGGTCTCTTGAATTGCATGGGCTGCCATACGCTCGAACGCATTGTGAAGTCGCGCTACAGCGCCGACGATTTCATGCAGGTGCTCCCGCGCATGCAGGGCTACGTCAATCAGAGCATTCCGGCGCACCCGCAGCTGCGCCGCGCCGAGCGGCTGCGCGAGGAACGCGGCGATCAGCGCGTTCAGGTGCAGCGGACTCTCGCCGAGTTCCTGGTGACCATCAATCTGAGCAAAGGCCCGCAGTGGGATTATGCGCTCAAGACGTTGCCGCGGCCGACCGGCCGCGCCACCCGGGTCGTCATGACCGAATACGATCTCGGCCGCGACACCATCGAGCCGCATGACGTGATCGTCGATAACAACGGCATCGCCTGGTACTCGAGTTTCGGCGAGCCGTTCCTCGGCCGGCTCGATCCGAAAACCGGCAAGGTCACCGAGTTTCCCTTGCCCGAGCTCAAGCCCGATTTTCCCACCGGCTCGCTTGGCCTGCGCACTGATCCCGCCGGGAACCTGTGGCTCGGGATGATGTATCAGGGCGGCATCGCGAAATTCGATCCGAAGACCGAGAAGCTCACGACCTGGAGCCTGCCGGCCGCGGTGAACATCGACGCCGCGCAGCTCAACATGGTGAGCCCACAGCACTCGGACGTTGACGGCAAGGTGTGGACGCAGAACAACGGGTTTGCCGGCATTCACCGGCTCGACCTCGCCTCCGGCGCCATCGAGACAATCGAGCCGTTCCGCGACGCGCCCAAGGGCGAGCCGCACAACATCTATGACGTCATCCCCGATTCAAAAAACAACGCGTATTTCACCGACTTCCGCCAGCGCCACATCGGCCGCATCGACGCGAAGACCGGCGAGATCAAGCTCTACGCCGCGCCGACGCCCGCATCGGCGCCGCGCCGCGGCACCATGGATGCGAACGACCGCCTGTGGTTCGCGGAATATCGCGCCAACCGCGTCGCCATGTTCGACACGCGCAAGGAAGAGTTCAAGGAATGGCCGATGCCGACGGCGTGGACCGCGCCCTACGACGTGGTGCTCGACAAGAATGGCGAAGCCTGGACCGGCTCGATGTCGACCGATCGCGTGGTGCGGCTCGATCCTGCCTCGGGTTCAATGGTCGAGTATCTGTTGCCGCACGAGACCAACATCCGCCGCGTGTTCGTCGACAATTCGACGATGCCGGTCACCTTCTGGGTGGGCAGCAATCACGGCGCCTCGATCGTGAAGCTCGAGCCGCTGGATTAATACGGATAATCCCTCCGTCGTCATTCCGGGGGCCGCCGAAGGCGCGCGCCCGGAATCCAGGAACACCGGACCGTCCAAACTGGATAGGTTTGTGTTCCTGGACCCCGGGTTCCCTCGCTTCGCTCGGGCCCCGGGGCGACGACGGAGTCGTATGACTTGGATCGAGGACGGGCCGGATTAACCTGTCCTGCCCTCATGCGTCTGCCTTGATCTTCGCCGACACGATCTTGTCGGGGTCGACCACCGGCTCGCCGCGCTTGATGCCGTCGACGTTCTCCATGCCTTCGATCACCTTGCCCCAGACGGTGTATTGGCCGTTGAGGAAAGGCGCGTCCTCGAAGCAGATGAAGAACTGACTGTCGCCCGAATCCGGGTTCTGCGCGCGCGCCATCGAGACGGTGCCGCGCTTGTGCGGCTCGCGCGAGAACTCGGCCTTGAGCTTCTTGCCGGAACCGCCGGTCCCGGTGCCGGTCGGATCGCCGGTCTGCGCCATGAACCCGTCGATGACGCGGTGGAACACGATGCCATCGTAGAATCCGTCGCGCACCAATTCCTTGATGCGGGCGACATGGCGCGGCGCCAGATCGGGGCGCATCGCGATCGTCACCGGCCCGCGTGTCGTCTCCAGGATCAGCACGTCATCATGATCGACGGTCATATGCCCTCGCTCTTCCTTTGAATTTACTTCGCGTCAGCCGCGACCTGCATGCGAACGATGCGGTCCGGGTTACTGACGACCCCATTGTTCGACTCCGGTCCCTTTTTGATCTTGTCGACCGCGTCCATTCCCGAGACGACCTCGCCGATCACCGTGTACTGGCCGTTGAGGCTGGGCGCGTCGGCGTACATGATGAAAAACTGCGAATTGGCCGAGTTCGGGCTCGAGGCGCGCGCCATCCCGACAATGCCGCGCTTGAACGGCACGTTGGAAAACTCGGCGGTCAGGTTGGGATATTTGGAGCCGCCGGTGCCGTCACCGCGCGAGCCGTCGCCGGTCTGCGCCATGAAGCCGGGGATCACCCGGTGGAATGGCGCGTTGTCGTAGAACTTCTCCCGTGCCAGCGTCTTGATGCGCTCGGCGTGCTGCGGAGCTAGATCGGGCCGGAGCTTGATCACCACGCGGCCGTAGGTGGTGTCGAGCAGGATCGTGTTCTGCGGATCGAGGCCGGCCGGCAGCGTCTGAGCGAAGGCCGCGGTGGCAAACACGAGCGCGAAGAGCGCAACAAACAAACGGGTCATGGCATCTCCGGATTCAACGCGCGCCGGGTTTTGCGAACTTCGCCCTGAGACGGGCCGCGACGCTCGCCGGCACGAACGCGCTCACATCGCCCCCCATGGCGGCGATCTGCCGGACCAGTGTGGCGGTGATCGGGCGGACCGCGGGCGAAGCCGGCAGGAACACGGTCTGCATCTCGGGGGCCATGGCGCCATTCATGCCGGCCATCTGCATTTCATAATCGAAGTCCGCGCCGTCGCGCAGGCCGCGGATGAGGGTCGACGCGCCCTCGCGGCGCGCCAGCGCCACCACGAGATCCTCGAATGTCACGGTCGTCATTTCGCAGCTGGTCGCCTTGGCGATCGGTGCGCACACGTCCGCAAGCATGGCGAGGCGTTCCTCGAACGGGAACAGCGGGGCCTTGCCGGGGTGAATGCCGACGGCGATGACGAGGCGATCGGCCAGCCGCGCGGCTTGCCGGATCACGTCCACATGGCCGTTGGTCACCGGGTCGAACGAACCGGCATAGAGCGCGACGCGAGGCATCTGCGCGGTCTAGCCCGCGGTCCGGCACGTCGCAAGGCCGCGGCGTCATCGCCGCGCCGCCAGCAACACGGCGGCGCCGCCCAGCAGAATGCCGCCGGAGGCGCGGTCGGCGATGCGGCGTGCCCGCTCGGTTACGGCGGCGCGGACGCGGGCGGCAAAGATCGCGAAGAGGCCGTCGCCGAGCGCGCCGATCGCCGCGAAGGTTGCGGCGAGCAACCACAAGTCCGCGCGGTCCGTACCGGGGCCAAGGAACTGTGGCAGGAAGGCCGCGTGAAAGATCAGGGTTTTCGGATTGGCAAAGGCAACCGCAAAGCCGCGCGCGAACGCATGCTCGCCGCGCAGCACCGGCGCCGTGGCTTGCTCCGGCTTGCGCCAAGCGAAAAGCTGCTGCAACCCGAGCAGCGCCAGATACGCCGCGCCGATGTAGCGGATCAGGTCGAAGTGGTGTGCGAACAGCTCGACGATCCAGGCGAGCCCGGCGGCAACCGCCGAAAGCTGGAGCACCAGACCGAGATTGACGCCGCCGACCGTGAGCAGGCCGGTGCGCGCGCCGTAGCGCAGGCTGGTGCCGACCACGAGCGCCACGTTCGGCCCCGGTGTCGCGACCAGCAGCACCGAGGCGAGGACGAAGAGGAGATAAAGCTGTAGCGTCATTGGCGCGTGCTCCGCAGGTTTAGCGCAACGGCGCGCCTCTCGACCGCGGCAGCAACCATCGCGGCATTCGATTCCGCGATCCTGCCGTCGGAAAGCATGCGTCCGTCCTCAAAGCCGACGCGCGTCGAGTAACCACGCGTGAAAGCGCCGTCGACGAACGTCCATACCGTGGCATCGAAGCCGTGCAACAGAATCGGTTTGGGCACTGCCCGCCTTGCCAGGGCCGCTTCGATCGCGGCCTGCTCGGCCCAGGCAGCCGTCGCGTCCTGAATGTCGATCTCGATGAGAACGCGCAGCACCGCGGTATCCACTCCCATGTCAATCAGGCGCCGCGCATCGGCGGCGGTAGCAAGGCCCGCTTCGACGCCGATGCCACGATCGCGCAATATTGCCACGACGCCGGCGCAGTCCGTTTCGGCATAATTTACCGAGGCGTGATCGGGCAGGACCGCGAGCGAGCGCAGGTAGTCGCGCCGACGCGCATCGTCGCGCTCAATCCATTCGCCGGTGCTGATACCGATGAAGGTGCCAGGGCATGCGCGCCGCACTGCGTCGATTGTTTCGTCAACGACATCGGGCCGCAGCGTCTCCCGCTGTTCCCGGTCACGAACATGTAGATGCACCTCCGCGGCGCCGGCCGCGACGACGGCGCCGGAGTCGGCAACAATCGCCTCCCGTGTGAGCGGCACGGCGGCATGAAAGGCGCGGTCGCGGTTTCCGTTGATGCAGGCCTGAATAATCATCTTTTAATTAGCCCAAATGGAGTAACGCCCAAATCCGCAAAGCAAAAGGAATCCCGCATTGCGCTTCGCTCCATGCGGGCTACATTAATGCTTCACTCCTCGCCGTTCTCTTCGCTGAGGCGCTCGACCGAGACCACGCGTTCGCCTTCCGCGGTGTCGAACACGATGACGCCCTGGGTGCCGCGGCCGGCGATGCGGATGCCGTCGACCGGGCAGCGGATGAGTTGCCCGCGGTTGGTCACCAGCATGATCTGGTCGGCTTCCTCGACCGGGAACGAGGCGACGATGCGGCAGTTGCGGGCGGTTACCGCCATGGCGACGATGCCTTTGCCGCCGCGCCCGGTGGTGCGGTACTCGTACGAAGACGTGCGCTTGCCGTAGCCGCGCTCGGAAATCGTAAGCACAAACTGCTCGGCGGCCGACATTTCCACGTAGCGCGTCTCGCCGAGTTCGATCGCGCCCGTCGCCTCTTCGGCGTCGGTCGCGGGCTCCTCCGCCTCGCCGTTGGTGCCGCGGCGCACTGCGTTGGCGCGGCGCAGATAGGCGGCGCGCTCCTCGGCGTTCGCGTCGATGTGGCGCAGGATCGACATCGAGATCACCGTGTCGCCTTGCGCGAGGTTTATGCCGCGCACGCCCATCGAGGTGCGGCCCTGGAACACGCGCACGTCGGTGACCGGGAAGCGGATGCACTGGCCGCCGGCGCTGGTGAGCAGCACGTCCTCCTTCTCGGTGCAGATCTGCACGTCGACGATGGCATCGCCCTCGTCGAGCTTCATGGCGATGATGCCGGAGCGGCGCACATCGACGAAATCCGAGAGCTTGTTGCGCCGGACGGTGCCGCGCGTGGTTGCGAACATCACATCGAGCTCGCCCCACGAGGCTTCGTCCTCGGGCAGCGGCATGATGGTGTTGATGCGCTCATCCTCTTCCAGCGGCAGGATGTTGATCAGCGCCTTGCCGCGCGATTGCGGCGCGGCGAGCGGCATGCGCCAGACTTTTTCTTTGTAGACGCGCCCGTGCGATGAGAAGAACAGCACCGGCGCATGGGTCGAGGCGACGAACAGGCGGGCGACGAAATCCTCCTCGCGCGTCTGCATGCCGGCGCGGCCCTTGCCGCCGCGCCGCTGCGCCCGATAGGTGGAGAGCGGCACGCGCTTGATGTAGCCGTGGTGCGAAACCGTCACCACCATGTCCTCGCGGTGGATCAGGTCCTCGTCTTCCATCTCGCCGCCTTCTTCGACGATCTGGGTGCGCCGCGGCGTGGCGAACTTGCGCTTTATCTCCTCCAGCTCTTCCGTGATGATCGCCTGGATGCGCGCGCGTGAGCGCAGGATCTCGAGGTAATCGGCGATTTCCTCGGCGAGCTTGTCCATTTCCGCGTTGATCTCGTCGCGGCCGAGGGCGGTGAGCCGCTGCAGGCGCAGGTCGAGGATCGCCTTGGCCTGCTCGAGCGAGAGCCGCGCCGTGCCGTCGGCGGCGAGCCGATGGCGCGGATCGTCGATGAGGTCGAACAGCGCCCGCGCCGTAGCGGCCGGCCAGTCACGCGCCATCAGGGCGTCGCGCGCCGCGTTCGGGTCGGGCGCCGAGCGAATCATGCGGATTACTTCGTCGATGTTGGCGACCGCGATGGCGAGGCCGACCAGGATGTGGGCGCGGTCGCGCGCCTTGCCGAGCAGATATTTGGCGCGCCGCGAAACCACCTCCTCGCGGAAGGCGATGAACGCCTGCAGCATGTCCTTCAAGGTCATGACCTGCGGGCGGCCGCCGTCGAGCGCCACCATGTTGGCGCCGAAGGTCGATTGCAGAGGCGTGTAGCGATAAAGCTGGTTAAGCACGATGTCGGCCATGGCGTCGCGCTTGAGCTCGATGACCACGCGGTAGCCGTCGCGGTCGGACTCGTCGCGCACCTCGGCGATGCCGTCGATCCTCTTCTCGCGCACGAGTTCGCCGATCTTCTCCACCATGGCGGCCTTGTTCACCTGGTAGGGAATTTCGGTGATGATGATCGCTTCGCGGTCCTTGCGCAGCTCCTCGATCGCGACCTTGCCGCGCATGATGATCGAGCCGCGGCCGAGCTGATAGGCGCCGCGGATGCCGACCTTGCCGAGGATGATGCCGCCGGTTGGAAAATCGGGACCGGGGATGATCGCCATGAGATCGTCGAGCGACATTGCGGGGTCACGCATGAGCGCCAAGCAGGCGTCGATGACTTCGCCGAGATTATGCGGCGGGATGTTGGTCGCCATGCCGACCGCGATGCCGCCGGCGCCGTTGACCAGGAGATTGGGATAGCGCGCCGGCAGCACCACCGGCTCGCGCTCGTTGCCGTCGTAATTGGCCTGGAAATCGACCGTGTCCTTGTCGATGTCCTCGAGCAAGGTGAGCGCCGGCGGAGCGAGCCGCGATTCCGTGTAGCGCATGGCCGCCGGGGGATCGTCGTCGACCGAGCCGAAGTTGCCCTGGCCGTCGATCAGCACGAGGCGCATGGAGAAGTCCTGCGCCATGCGCACCAGCGCGTCGTAGATCGCCTGGTCGCCGTGCGGGTGATATTTGCCCATCACGTCGCCGACGATGCGCGCCGACTTCACGTATTTCTTGTCGGGGGTGAGCCCGGCCTCGTGCATGGCGTAGAGGATGCGCCGGTGCACCGGCTTGAGGCCGTCGCGCACGTCAGGCAGCGCGCGTGCGACGATCACGCTCATCGCGTAATCGAGGTACGAGCGCTTTACCTCTTCCTCGATTGAAACGGGGCGGATGTCCGAAGGGCTCGGGCCCCCCGGCGGGGTGTCGTTGGTATCTGACAAGGGCGGATTCCAGGTACTGAGCGGCCTTCCTTTAGATAACTGATTCAAGGCCGGTAAACCACCCCTGCGGCGTCGCCGATATGAAGAATTTTGCCCTGGAATCCCAATAAGTTACATCCGGCGACCGCAGGCGCCAAAACGCCGCGAACAAGCCCTTGCGGCAACGCGAAATCAACCCATTTGGGGTCCACAACCCATCCCAATAAGGTGTGCCACGTTAACGCGAATCGTGCTCGCTGACGCCATGCGCAAAACCCCTGCCCGCTTCCTGATGTGTCCACCCGACCATTATTCGGTCGCCTATTCGATCAATCCTTGGATGGATCCGGCGACGTGGTCGCAGAACGATCGCGCGCTCGCCAAGGCGGCGCGGCAGGAATGGGTGGCGCTACGCCGGTCTCTGCTCGCGCTCGGCGCAACGGTCGAGCTGGTGCCGCCGGTGCGCGGCCTGCCGGACCTGGTTTTCACGGCGAACTCGGCGGTCGTGCTCGACGGCAAGGCGCTCGTGGCGCGCTTCCGCCATCCCGAGCGCAAGGGCGAGGAGCCGCACTACGAAGCGGCGCTGCGCGCGCTTGCGGCGCGCGGCCTCCTTACCTCGGTGACGACGTTGCCGCCCCACCTCGTGCTGGAAGGCGCCGGCGACTGCGTGTGGGATGAGAGCCGCAACCTGTTCTGGATGGGCCACGGGCCACGCTCCGACCTCGCCGCGCGCACCGTCGTCGAGGACACGTTCGGGGTCGAGGTCGTGGCGCTCGAACTCACCGATCCGCGCTTCTATCACATGGACACGGCGCTCAGCGCCTTGCCGGGCGGCGAGCTGATGTACGTTCCTTCCGCTTTCACCGCCGAGGGCCGCGCGGAAATCGCCGCTCACAGCACGGCGGCCGAGCGCATCGCGATCGCCGATCACAACGCCGGGCGGCTCGCCGCCAATACCGTGTGCGTCGGCGACGCGCTGGTGATGCCGGGCTGCGGCGATGACTTGCGCGCCGTGCTGGAGGCGCGCGGCTACCGCGTCGTCGTGGTGCCGCTGCCGGCGTTTCTGCGCAGCGGCGGCGCCGCCTTCTGTTTGACCCTGCGGCTCGATCGCCGCTCGGCCGCACGCGCCGGGGATGCGCGCGCGAGCGCGGTCGCTTAGGGCGTTGCAACAAACACTACGTCATCCTGAGGAGACCGCTCGCGCAAGCGAGCGGTCGTCTCGAAGGATGGCCGCAAGCTCGGTGTGTGGCCATCCTTCGAGACAGTCGCGCGCCAGAGCGCGCGACTTCCTCAGGATGACGTAGTGATTTGTTGCGCGATTTCTTCGCTGTCGGCCGCGGACTTTCGAGATGCGCGACGTAGTTGGGCGGGCACCGGGGGCGTCCCGAATGTCACCGCGTGGCCCGCGGCCCGATCTGGGCTACAGGAGCGTTATTGCGCGAGGAATGCGGAGATGCGGGGGCCGGCCTGGCCGATCGCAAGCAGGCCGTTGAGGTGCCCGTTCGGGCCGGGCAATGGCGCCGTTTCGATCTTGTCGCCGCTGGCCGCGATCGTGTGCGCGGCGTCCTCGACCAGAGGCTCCGGGAACACCAGGTCGGTGGGCGAATAGAGGAGCAGCATCGGTGCCTTGATCTTGGTGGGATCGGCGTTGGCAAGTTGGTTTGCCTTGACCAGATAAAGCAGATGATTGGCGTCGGAAGTCGCGGCGCGCGCCGCCGCCACTGCATCGAGCGCCGCCTCGATCTTGAACCGGTTGCCCATGGCCTTGGCCGGGTCCTTGCCCTCCTCCGCCGGTGCCCGGCCGAAGGTCTTGTCGGCCCATTCCCAGTGATTGGCGTGCAAGGTGATCACCTTGAGCGACTGCTTGAGTCCTTCGAGCGGCGGCTCCTTGCCGTAGTAGTCGCCGTTGTTCCACTTGGGATCGAGTCGGATCGGCGCTCCCCAGATGTCGAGCCATTCGATCGCGAAGGCATCGGCCCCGGGCGTACCGATCACCGGGATCACGCGATCGAGCATGTCGGGATAGCTTGCCGCCCATTCATATGCCTGCAGCGCGCCCATGGAGGCGCCCATCACCGCCTTGAGCTTGCGGATTCCGAGGCTCTCGACGAGCGCCTTCTGGACGTTGACGAAATCCTTGATGCTGACCACCGGAAAGCTCATGGCGTAGGTCTTTCCGGTATCTGAGTTCGTGCTCGCCGGCCCGGTGGTGACGACGTTCGGGGCGTTGACGTTGAGATTGACCAGCGTGTCGGACGACAGGACGTAATATTTGTTTGTATCTATGGCCTTGCCGGGACCGATGATCGCGTCCCAATAGCCGGCCGTCTTGTCGCTCGCCGCGTATTTGCCGAAGGCGTGGCTGGTCCCGCTGAAGAAATGCGTGATCAGGATCGCGTTCGACTTGTCCGCATTGAGCGTGCCCGCCGCCTCCCAGCCGACATTCACGTTCTTGATGGTCGCACCGGCCGCGGTGGTGTAGCTCGGTAGTTCGAAGGTTTTCTTCTCGACGATGAGATCGGCTTGCGCAAGCGCCGTAACGGGCGTGAAGCAAACAAGAAGAACAAAAATGGAGGCGAGACGGCGCATCATGGAGTTCCCCTCAGTGGAAGTGACGACGGAGTCTAGCACGCGCGCATCCGCGTTCCACGGTGCCCATGGACACGCCGCGGACGCGCGCTGTGAGCCGCAGTGGGAATAAATCGGCTCTGGCTAGAACGGAATCTCGTCGTCCATGTCGTCGCGGCGGCCGCCGCCGGCGAGCGCAGGCGCCCGTTCGCGGGTCGGTCCGGGCGAGCCAAACTCGCTACCGCTTTCGGCGACCTCCGAGTGCCCGCCGCCGCCCGCACGGTCGAGCATGGTGAGGTTGCCGTTAAAGCCCTGCAGCACGACCTCCGTGGTGTATTTGTCCTGACCGGACTGGTCCTGCCATTTACGAGTCTGCAGCGAGCCTTCGAGGTAAACCTTCGATCCCTTCTTGAGGTATTGTTCGACGATCCGGCACAGGTTCTCATTGAAGATCACCACCCGGTGCCACTCGGTGCGCTCGCGCCGCTCGCCCGTCGTCTTGTCGCGCCACGTATCCGAGGTGGCGACGCTCAGATTGACGACCGGGCGCCCGTCCTGCATGCACCGGACCTCCGGGTCCTTGCCGAGATTGCCGACCAAAATCACTTTGTTCACGCTGCCTGCCATGACTGCTCTCCGCTGAAGTACTTGTTCGCACGCACCCTAGTCCCTCGCCCGCGGCCGCCGTGCAGAATATTGGCATTGTCCACAGCGGCCGCAATGTTCGCTTTTTGTTCTACCATCCCCTTGCCCCCGCCGCAAGAGCAGGATTCCTGAAGTCACGCCGCCAAAATGAGCTTGGGAAGCCCCAGTATTAGCGCTCCCTTCATCGAATTTCCCCAATCATATGCTTGCTTGGGGAAAGTGGCGTGAGGGAGTTGCGTGATGGCGTACCAGTCCGTGCTCGAGAGTGCGAAGTCGGCCGAAAGCGAGGCGTTCCGCCGGCTGCTGGCGATCCCGAACCTCGATGATTGGGAAGAGGCATTCGGCGCCTGGCTGCGCGCGATGCGCAGATTACAGCGCGCTAGCGGCAGCGGGCGGGGATAACGCGTCCTCTGCCGTCATTCCGGGACGCCGCGCAGCGGCGGGCCCGGAATCCATGAACACAGGTCTGGTGGAAAACGGGCGGGCTGTGTTCATGGGTTCCGGGCTCCCTCGCTTCGCTCGGGCCCCGGAATGACGAGAAGTGTTTTACGCATCGTCAATTGCGGCGTGGACGCAGTTGCTGATGATGTCGAGGCGGCGCGAGTGCCACGGGTCCGGCACGCGGCTGTTGGTGAGATAGGCAAACGACACGCCGGTTTCGGGATCCGCCCAACAGTAGGACGAGCCCACGCCGCCGTGCCCGAAGGTGCGCGGCGAGGCGATCGACCCGAGCCCGCGGATGCCGGGCGTGAGCCCGCGCGAATGCGGCCCGAGCCCGCGATGCATCGGCATGCCCATGTAGAGATCGACGCGGTCGCCGGTGTAGTTGCGCGTGACGTATTGCACCATGCGTGGCGAAAGCAGCCGCGTGCCGTTGAGCCGGCCGCCCTGCGCCAGCATCTGATAGAACGCCGCCATGGCGCGAGCGGTGGCAAAGCCGCCGCCGCCGGGGACGCCGGCGCGGCGGAATGCGTCGGTGTTCTCGTCGGCCATGCGCGCCTGCCCGGCCTCGGTCGGCTGATGCATCTCGGAAACGCGCGCCGCCTGGCTGTCGGGCAACCCGACGTAAAGCTCGTTGCCGAGCCCGAGCGGCTCGATCACGCGCGTGCGGATGAAATCGCGGTAATCCATCTTGCTGATCGCCTCGATCAGCACCGCGGCGGTCCAATGCGCGGCGGACGAGTGGTATTGCACCAGCGAACCCGGCGTCCATTCAAGCGTGAAGTCGCACACCATCTGGCGCAGCACCGCGTGGTCCTCCCACGCCTTTTGCGGCAGGCGCGGCGACGCCGATGAGGGGAAGCCGCCCTGGTGGGTGAGCACCTGAAGCACGGTAATGTCGCCCTTGCCGTGGCGGGCGAACTCGGGAACGTGGTCGGCGATGCGGTCGTGGAAACTCAGCGCTCCGTCCTCGACCAAGAGCCACACCGCGCAGGCGGTGACGACCTTGGTGTTGGAATAGAGCAGCCACAGCGTGTCGGGACCGGCGACGGTGCGCGGTTCGAGCCGCGCGGCCCCGAACGAGCGATAGAGCACCAGTTTGCCGTGGCGCGCGACAGCGATTTGGGCGCCGGGATAGTGGTTCTCGGCGATGTGGCCCTCGATGATGCGGGCGAGCCGGTCGAGCGCGTCCTTGCGCAGCCCCGCCTGGGCGGGCTCGGTCGGTTCCAGCACGCCGGCTTGCGGGAAGGCGACGACGTTCTCCTGATCCATGGCGATCCTCCCGTGAGTATTTGTTAGAGCATGATGCCGAAAAGTGGGTACCGGTTTTCGGAAAACATCATGCTCCAAGAATAACCCAAAGCGGGGTCTTCCCGCTTTGGGGTCAACACCAGAAACCAGTACAGCGGCGCGCCGGCGGCGCGCCGGCTTCCGCTGCGGGCCTGATGCGCCGGCGCACGTGATGGCGCACCAAAGCCGCCGGCTTTTCCGGCTCCGCCGCCTCGCCGTCGAGAAACGCCGAGACCTTGTGCAGGCTGGCGTCGAGGCGCGCGATGTCGTTCTTGGGAACGGCCACGGTAAACGAGCCGCGCGCGTCCGCGATGGTGAACTGCACGCCTGGCCCGCCCATCACCGTGAGCACCGACGGCTGTTTCAGCCCGGTCTCCTTGACCGCGCCGACCGTCTGCCAAGTGGTGGCGCGTAGCGCGCGCGCCTGCTGCCACAGATCGAGGAAACTCGTCCATTCGTCCTTGGCCAAGGCGACCGAGGCGCGCCGCACCGAGGAGACGCCGAGCACACCGACACGCTGGTCGTTGTCGATGAAGGCGCCCACCAGCACCTGCCCGCCGTTGCCGTCGTATTTGGCAATGGTGGTCAGCTTGGGCGGCGCCGGCGCGGCCGCGGGTGGGATTGGCGCGGTGGGCTGTGCCGGCGCGGTGCCGCTGACCTGGCCGTGCGCGGGCGCGGCGAGCAACGCCACCACGGCGACGGCGGCTAAAATGGTTCGATCGATCATTCCGTTTCCCTTGCGGCGGGGAGCTTTGGCCGCCCCGCGCGACCCTGTCAACGCGCTGCCGGGTGGGGCTGTTATCCACAGCCGTCATCCCTGCCCGGCCAAGCTGTGCCAAACTATGGGCTGGCGCGGCCGCCTCGTTCTTACTATGTTCCGGTTTCCTAGCGCCGCGTTCAATCCCCCCGATCCCGCCTTGCCGGGCGAGCACTACTACCCACTTGTGATCCGATGAACGACCTGTTCGACAAGCACCGCCGCGGCCTCGACAAACGCGTGATCGCCATCCGCGGTGCGCGCGAGCACAATCTCAAGAACATCGACCTCGAAATCCCGCGCGACCGGCTCGTAGTACTCACGGGGCTTTCCGGCTCGGGCAAGTCGTCGCTCGCCTTCGACACCATCTACGCCGAGGGCCAGCGCCGCTATGTCGAGAGCCTCTCTGCCTACGCGCGGCAATTCCTCGAGATGATGCAGAAGCCGGACGTCGACCAGATCGACGGCCTCTCGCCTGCCATCTCGATCGAGCAGAAGACCACCTCGCGCAACCCGCGCTCGACCGTCGGCACGGTGACGGAAATCTACGACTACATGCGCCTGCTGTGGGCGCGCATCGGCGTGCCCTATTCGCCCGCGACCGGCCTGCCGATCGAGAGCCAGACCGTGTCGCAGATGGTCGACCGGGTGCTGGCGCTCCCCGAGGGCACGCGCCTCTATATCCTGGCGCCGGTGGTGCGCGGGCGCAAAGGCGAATACCGCAAGGAACTCGCGGATTATCTCAAGCGCGGCTTCCAGCGGGTGAAGATCGACGGCGCGTTCTACGAAATCGTCCAGGCGCCGGCGCTCGACAAGAAATTCAAGCACGACATCGACGTGGTGGTGGACCGCATCGTGGTGCGGCCCGACATCGGCGCGCGGCTCGCGGATTCCTTCGAGCAGGCGCTCAAGCTCGCCGATGGCATCGCGGTGGCGGAGTTTGCGGATGCTGCTATCCCTCCCCCGAAGGGGGAGGGTGGCGAGCGAAGCGAGCCGGGTGGGGGGGCCACCGGCAAAGACCCCACCCCCGCCGCTTCGCGGCGGACCCTCCCCGTTCCGGGGAGGGATAAGAGCAGCGCGAAGATCCACGACCAGAGCGGCCCGACGCGGCTGATGTTCTCGGAGAATTTCGCCTGCCCGGTGTCGGGGTTCTCGATTCCGGAGATCGAGCCGCGGCTATTCTCGTTCAACAATCCGTTCGGCGCCTGCCCGTCGTGCGGCGGCCTCGGGGCCGAGCAGAAGATCGACCCGGATCTCGTCATCCCGGACAAGGAGCTGTCGCTGCGCAAGGGCGCGATCGCGCCGTGGGCGAAGTCGACGAGCCCATATTACACGCAGACGCTCGAGGCGCTGGCCAAACACTTCCGCTTTACCCTCGACACCAAATGGAAAGACCTGCCGGCGAAGGCGCGCGAGGCGATCCTCTACGGTTCGGGCGAGACCGCGATCCGCTTCGTCTACGACGATGGCCTGCGCTCGTACGAAACGAAGAAGCCGTTCGAGGGCGTGGTGACCAATCTCGAGCGGCGCTGGCGCGAGACCGAGAGCGAATGGGCGCGCGAGGACATCGCCAAATATTTCACCGACATTCCCTGCGCCGCCTGCCACGGCTTTCGCCTCAAGCCCGAGGCGCTGGCGGTGAAGATCGCCGGCACGCACATCGGCGAAGCGGCGGACATCTCGGTCAAACGGGCGGGCGAATGGTTCGCCGAGCTGCCCGCGCAGCTCACCGCGAAGCAGAACGAGATCGCCGTGCGGGTGCTCAAGGAAATCCGCGAGCGGCTCAGGTTCCTGGTCGACGTTGGGCTCGAATATCTCACTTTGGCGCGCGCGTCCGGCACGCTCTCCGGCGGCGAGAGCCAGCGTATCCGCCTCGCCTCGCAGATCGGCTCGGGGCTCACCGGCGTGCTCTACGTGCTCGACGAGCCGTCGATCGGGCTGCATCAGCGCGACAACGCGCGGCTGCTCGAAACGTTGAAACGGCTGCGCGACCTCGGCAACACCGTCATCGTAGTCGAGCACGACGAGGACGCGATCCGCTCGGCCGATTACGTCGTCGACATCGGCCCGGGCGCCGGCATTCACGGCGGCCACATCGTCGCGCAGGGCACGCCCGATGACATCATGGCCGATCCCTCTTCGCTCACCGGGCAATATCTCACCGGCGCGCGCGTGATCCCGATCCCGGAGCGCCAGACGTTCAACCCGCGCCGGCTGCTGCGTGTGGTCGGCGCGCGCGGCAACAATCTCAAGGACATCACGGCGGAGATTCCGCTCGGCCTCTTCACCTGCATCACCGGGGTCTCCGGCGGCGGCAAGTCGACCTTGCTGGTCGACACGCTCTACAAGGCGGTGGCGCGCCGCCTCAACGGCGCGGTCGAGGGGCCTGCCCCGCACGACCGCATCGAAGGCCTCGAGCATCTCGACAAGGTGATCGACATCGACCAGTCGCCGATCGGCCGCACGCCGCGCTCGAACCCGGCGACCTACACTGGTGCCTTCACGCCGATCCGCGAGTGGTTCGCGGGCCTGCCCGAGGCCAAGGCGCGCGGCTACGAGCCCGGGCGGTTTTCGTTCAACGTCAAGGGCGGGCGATGCGAGGCGTGCCAGGGCGACGGCGTCATCAAGATCGAGATGCACTTTCTGCCCGACGTCTACGTCACCTGCGATGTGTGCAAGGGCAAGCGCTACAACCGCGAGACGCTCGAAGTCGAGTTCAAGGGCAAGTCGATCGCCGACGTGCTCGACATGACGGTCGACGAGGCAGCGGAGTTCTTCAAGGCGGTGCCCCGCGTGCGCGACTGCCTCACGACGCTGCAGCGGGTCGGCCTCGGCTACATCCACGTCGGCCAGCAGGCGACGACGTTGTCGGGCGGCGAGGCGCAACGGGTGAAGCTGTCGAAGGAGCTCTCCAAGCGCGCGACCGGGCGCACTTTGTATATTTTGGACGAGCCCACCACGGGCCTGCACTTCCACGACGTGGCGAAGCTGCTCGACGTGCTGCATGAGCTGGTTGAGCAGGGCAACACGGTGGTGGTGATCGAGCACAATTTGGAGGTCATCAAGACCGCCGACTGGATCATCGATCTGGGCCCGGAAGGCGGCGACGGCGGCGGCGAGATCGTCGCCGCCGGTACGCCCGAGGACGTGGCGCGGGAGAAGCGCAGCTATACTGGCGCGTTCCTCAAGCCGGTGCTGGCAAGGCGGGGCGCGGCCGCGGCGGAGCGCGGGCGGCGGCCGAAGGGACGGGTCGAGGCGGCGGAGTAGGCTTTTTGCCCTGCCCGGCAGGGGAAGGCTTGGCGCGAAGCGCGACGGTTGGGCGAGCGGCAGTTGAGTTCATGAGCGAAACGCTCGATCGGATTCGGTCCCTTGTCGCTGGGGGTGAAGTTCGAATTTCCGACCACGGCTATGATGAGCTTGCGGAGGATGATATCGTGGCTCCTGAGGTATTGGCTGGCGTTGCTGCTGGAATTGCCATCGAGGACTACCCGGACGCGACACGCGGACCGAGCGTGTTGGTACTTCAGCGGGATGCTCGCGACGAACCGATCCACGCGGTCTGGGGCATTCCGAGAGGCCTTTCTGGCCCCGCACTGCTGGTCACCGCATATCGCCCCCATCCGGCGCGATGGACAGTCAATTTCACGCAGCGGAAGGAGCCATGATCCGAAAAACGACCAAGCTCATTCGAGAAGGTAAATACGCAGCCGAGGTGCCGGTCGACCTGATCGAAGACGACACGGGCTGGTCGCCTTACCTTACGCCAGAAGACGCCCATAAGCTCGATACAGTTCGGCTTGCATTGCGGCGCGGCGACATTGCTGAGGCATCAAAATATGGTCGCGTATTCGAATTGACGCCCGTACGGCAAAGTAATCAAGCCCAGTCGGTGCAAATGCACGGCGCGCACGTTTGTGGTAGATAAACGCCATGAGCATGAACGTCGAAGCCGAGATTCGCGACCTCAAGCGCCGCGTCAGCGAGCTAGAAGGGTCGTTCGGCTGCCTGCCTCGCCAAGTTCAAACCGTCCACAAGGACCTGCTCGCTTTCGAGGCGAAAACAGAAGACAAGCTAAAAGAGCACGACAAGAGATTCGACAATATTGAGCGAGATATCCAGGGACTACGCGACGACATGCCGAGAATTATCGGAGATGTCATCCGCGAGGTAAATGCCGAAAAGTCGCGAAGAAGGTAACCCGCTCACTTGTCTTTCATAGTTCGAAAATTCTCCAGTACTTGCTGAAGGATGTAAATTGCATATTCGATCTGGTCCATATCAAATACTTCTAGAATGGATACATGCTGATTCCAGTATTGAACGCTCTCTTTAATATACGTCACTTTGTTCTCTGGGTCTGTGAGATCATCGGGCTTTGTCCGAAGAAGCTCAACACGTAACCGACTGACCCGAAATGCAATCGAGAAAATATTCCGCCAATTCTCCGGCTGACGAAACGAGATATACGTTTTAGTGACGTGGATTTTCAAGTCACTATCTAAGCTCAAGATACGTTCGCGAATTGCAAAGTACAGGTCTCTCGTCTTCCCCTCTTTTGGTACGATGTCGGCCTCGGTATAAGTCTTGACTTGTTGAACAACCTCTTGAGTGACGCCCTCCGTTTGTAACGCCTTGATCGCAGCTGCTGTCTTTTTCGTTCTAATCTGTTCGTACGAAACAAGCCCCGTATCGTATTTCGTTACTTGCCAGAACTCGATCGGCAAATCCCTAAAACCGGATGTCAGCTGTTGGTAATTTGTGAAGCTTCTTGCAACGAAGACTACTTTCGACTGCGACCAATCTATCCCATCGCGCTTTAGTGATTTACTTCGCCTCTCATTGTATTCCACCAAAAATACTTCCTTGTTGTTGAGCATAAGCGAGAGATAGGCCACGCCTTGATCTACAACGCTGAAACTCTGGTCCTTCTTATACTCTATGATTACAAAAGAGCGGGAATCAGGATCATAAGCAAGAGTGTCGATCCTTAGTCCATCTCGCTCGAGTTCAGTGGAGACGAATTCAAGGCCAAATAGCGTCTCTAAGTTTGCTTCGGTTAGCAACTGCAACTCTTTTTCTAGTTTAAAAGGGACTTCTTTGATATTCGAAAGGCCACCTCCGCCAGCGATCTTAAAGAGTGCCATCCTTAACGCTCCGAATTAATCGAGTTTTCCTAAAGTGCATTTCACTTTTTGGCCACCGCCCGTAAGCAAGGCGCGCGGCGCGCTCCCATGCTGATCCGACGGATCGAAACGCGTTGCAGCGAGGATGTCCTCGCGCGTGAGGCGCGGATGGTGGGCAAGAATGGCTTCAGCGGTCATGCCGGCGCCGAGCTTGCGCAGCACGGTCTCGACGGGAATGCGCGTTCCGCGGACCACGGGTTTGCCGCCCATGATGTCAGGATTGATCTCGATCCGTTCGTGGGGCATGGGATTTTCGACCGTCTATCCGTTGGCTTCAAATATCACAGCCGGCGTTGAAGCCCAATGGTGGGCACGGCCGCTTCGCTTGCGCTCCCCGGCCTTAGCCCATCCTACGGATCCTCACGCAAACACCACGTCGGCGCGACGCTCGAAGGCTTCGGCGAAGCGGCGGAACGCGGTGTCGAACATCGAGCCCATGAGAAAGGCGAGCATGCGGCTGCGGAACTCGTAGGAAATGAAAAACTCGACCTCGGACGCGTGCTCGCCGAGAGGGCGGAAGGTCCAGCGGTTTTCGAGCTGCCGGAACGGGCCTTCGAGATACTGCACGTGGATTTGCAGGCGCGGCTTGTCGAGCGTCACCCGCGTGACGAAGGTCTCGCTGATCATCTTGTAGGCGACGGTCATCTCCGAGCGCAGCGTCTCGACCCCCTCGCCTACCGTGCGGCGCTGGCCGAGCCTGATGCTGCGGCACAGCGGCACGAACTCCGGGTAATGCTCGATGTCGGCGACGAGATCGAACATGTCGCCCGCCGAGTGGCGCACGTGACGGGTGGTCGTGAAGCGCGGCATCGCTTCAGCGTCCGAGCTTCGCCTCCCGCGCCGCCCTCAGGCGCGCGAAATCCTCGCCCGCATGATGTGAGGAGCGCGTGAGCGGCGAGGAGGACACCATCAGGAAACCCTTGGCGAAGGCGATCGTCGCGTAGGCCTTGAACTCCTCCGGCGGCACGAAGCGCATCACCGGATGATGCCGCCGAGTCGGCTGGAGATACTGGCCGATGGTGAGGAAATCGACCTGGGCGGCGCGCAAATCGTCCATCACCTGGAGCACTTCGTTGCGCTCTTCGCCGAGCCCGACCATGATGCCCGACTTGGTGAACATCGCCGGGTCGCGCTCCTTGACCTGCTGGAGCAGCCGCAGCGAGGCGAAGTAACGCGCGCCGGGGCGCACCGCGAGATACTTCGACGGCACCGTTTCGAGATTGTGGTTGAACACGTCGGGCCGCGCGTCGACCACCACGTCGACCGCGCCATCCTTGCGCAAAAAGTCGGGCGTGAGCACCTCGATGGTGGTGCCGGCGTTGCGCGACCGGATCGCCCGGATGGTTTGCGCGAAGTGTTCGGCGCCGCCGTCGTCAAGGTCGTCGCGATCGACCGAGGTGACGACTACGTGGGCAAGCCCGAGCTTCTCGACCGCTTCGGCGACGTGCTCCGGCTCGGCCGAGTCGAGCGCGCCGGGCAGGCCAGTTTTCACGTTGCAGAAGGCGCAGGCGCGGGTACACACGTCGCCCATGATCATGAAGGTCGCGTGCCGCTTCTCCCAGCACTCGCCGATGTTGGGGCAGCCGGCCTCCTCGCACACGGTGTGCAGGCCGTTCTCGCGCACGATGCGCCGGGTCTCGGCATAGCCGGGCGAGCCCGGCGCCTTCACCCGGATCCAGTCGGGCTTGCGCAATACGGGCGTCTCCGGCCGGTGCGCCTTCTCAGGGTGGCGCGGCCGGACCGGCGGTGTTGCAAGCGTATCGACCAAAACGGCCATGCGTGGACTCACTAAGCTTTACTTACGGGGGCGGTCGGCCCGCCGCAAGGTAACCGCGGCGATGGCAATAGCGAGCGGATGAGAAACGGTCAGATGTTCAACACCCGGCCGTAGGCGTCGAGCACCGCCTCTTTCATCATTTCCGAGAGCGTCGGGTGCGGGAACACGGTGTGCATCAGCTCTTCTTCCGTGGTCTCGAGATTCATCGCGATCACGTAGCCCTGGATAAGCTCGGTGACCTCGGCACCGACCATGTGCGCACCGATGAGCGCACCGGTCTTCTTATCGAAGATGACCTTGACGAGCCCCTGGTCCTCGCCCAGCGCGATCGCCTTGCCGTTGCCGACGAAGGGGAAGCGCCCGACGCGAATATCGATCTTCTTTTCCTTGGCGGCGGCTTCGGTCAGGCCGACCGAGGCGATCTGCGGCTGGCAGTAGGTGCAGCCCGGGATCAGCAGCTTGTCCATCGGATGCGGGTTGAGCCCCTTGATCGCTTCGACGCAGATCACCCCTTCATGCTCGGCCTTGTGCGCGAGCATCGGCGGCCCGGCGACGTCGCCGATGGCGTAGATGCCGGGTACGTTGGTGCGGCAATGGCCGTCGATGACGATGGTGCCGCGTTCGGTCTTCACGCCGAGCTTCTCCAGGCCGAGGTTCTCGATATTGCCGACGACGCCGACCGCCGAGATGACGCGCTCGACCGCGAGCGACGATTTCTGCCCCTTGGCGTCCTCGATTTCCGCGGTGACGCCGTCGCCCTTCTTGTCGAGCTTCGTCACCTTGGCGCCCGTCATGATCTTGATGCCCTGCTTCTCGAACGCCTTGCGGGCAAAGGCCGCGATCTCGGCGTCTTCCACCGGCAGGATCTGCGGCAGCACCTCGACGACGGTGACCTCCGCGCCGAGCGTGCCGAAGAACGAGGCGAACTCGACCCCGATCGCGCCGGAGCCGATCACCAGCAGCGACTTCGGCACGCGGTCGGGCACCATCGCCTCGAAATAGGTCCACACCAGCTTCTTGTCCGGCTCGAGGCCCGGCAGCACGCGCGGGCGCGCGCCGGTCGCGATGATGATGTGCTTGGCCTGATACGCGCCGGGGCCGAACGCGCCCTTGGGCCCCTCGCCTTTCGGCTTAACGCTGACCTTGCCGGGCGCGTCGATCGCCGCTTCGCCCCAGATCACCGCGACCTTGTTCTTGCGCATCAAAAAGCCGACGCCGTCGTTGAGGCGCTTCGACACCGCGCGCGAGCGCTCGACCACGCCGCCGGCGTCGTAGCCGACGTTCTCGGCCGCGAGGCCGTAGTCCTTGGCGTTCTGCATGTAGTGAAAAATTTCCGCCGAGCGCAGCAGCGCCTTGGTCGGAATACAGCCCCAGTTGAGGCAGATGCCGCCGAGATAATCGCGCTCGACGATCGCCGTCCTGAAACCGAGCTGCGCCGCCCGGATCGCGGTTACATAGCCGCCCGGCCCGGACCCGATGATGATGATGTCGAAACTGGTGTCCGCCATTCCAATCAAATCCTATGAGCCGCCCGCTCTGCGAACCTGCGCCAGCGCCCGATCGGCCGCAGCCAACAAGGCATCAAGCCGATCGCGGCTCTGCCTTTCCAGCGCCGCGAGCCGTTCGCGCTGACCTTCGCCGAGCGCCGAGGACAAGGCGGCAGCCTCCTGCGCATGTTGTGTCCGGAATTCAATCAACGACTGCCGCAACTTCATGAGCGACTGCTCGACATCGTTACCCGCGCCGGTGCGCACTTCAGTATTCGAAAGCCCTTCGAGTTGCCCGGAATAGCTGCTCAGTTTCTCAGTAAGCTCCCGTACCTGCGTATCGCGCGTTTGCAAGTTATCGATCACCTGGTCGGCGCGCGCATATAGGGACTTGGCGAGCGAGAAACGGCGGAGCGACACGGCGGCGACGAGCGCTGCGCAGGCGGCAGTCGCGATGATTGCGATCGTCAGCAAATTTTCATACATCGCGGGTGACCTCTTGCGGAATCAGAAGGACCAGCCGGGCGATAAACGATTGGACGATGGTCCAAATCAGTATCTTGAACGCCAATCCGCCCGGGACCTGCGAGACGCCGAAGTATATGTCGCGATAATAGAGGCCCGTAATCAGTATCTGAAAGACGACTGCCAGCGAAAACAGTCCGATCAACAACCTCCAAACCTGGCCGCTGCGCGGAACGATGAGAGATTCTATCAGATTGAACAATGCCACCACGGTCATGCTGAAATAAAACAGAAAAACCTGCTTGGCGGCCGATGCATATCCGCTCACGGAAAACAGCTTTTCAAGATCTTCCGGCTTCGGGGCAACGACGATGTAGATCGGAATTGCGGAAGCGAGCGCGCCAAACAGCCAAAGTCCGATGCGCAAGGTGGCGTTCATCACACCACCATCAGCATCGGATTCTCAATCAGCTTCTTGAACGCGTCGATCAGCACGGCGCCAAGCGCGCCGTCGACGGCGCGGTGATCGCACGACATGGTCGCGCTCAAGATTTGCGCAGCCTCGATCTTGCCGTCGCGCACGACTGCACGCTCCTCGCCCGCGCCGACCGCCAGGATCGTCGACTGCGGCGGGTTGATCACCGCGGTGAAGTCCTTGATGCCGTACATGCCGAGATTGGACACCGACGAGGTGCCGCCCTGGTATTCATGCGGCTTGAGCTTACGCGCCCGCGCGCGCGCGATCAGATCCTTCGTCTCGTTCGAGATCGCCGAGAGCGACTTTGCTTCCGCGTTGCGGACGATCGGCGTAATCAGACCGGCCGGCAGCGCAACCGCGACGCCGACATCGGAATGCTTGTGCTTGAGCATCCCGGCTTCGGTCCAGCTCACGTTAGCGTCCGGAACGCGCTGCAACGCCAACGCCAAAGCCTTGATGACGAAATCGTTGACGGAGAGGCGATAGGCCGGCTTGCCGTCCTTGTCCTTGGGCGCCGCGGCATTGATCTCCTCGCGCGCGGCGAGGAGTTTGCCGATGTCGCAGTCGACCGTCAGATAAAAGTGCGGAATCGTCTGTGTCGAAGCGGTCAGCCGCTGCGCGATGGTGCGGCGCATCCCGTCGTGCGGGATGACTTCGTAGCTGCCCTCCTCGTAAAGCGCCCGGATTTGCTGGTCCGACATCGAGGGCGCGATAGCCGGCGCAGGTGCTCCGGCGGGCGCGCCGGCCGGAGCCTTGAGCGCGCCGCCGCCTTTGGCCGCTTCCACATCGCGCGCGATGATGCGCCCATGCGGTCCCGAGCCGGTGATGCGGGCGATATCGATGCCGGCTTCCTTGGCGAGGCGGCGGGCAAGCGGCGATGAGAACACGCGACCCTGGCCATTGGTGGCCGGCTTCGCTTGCTGTTGCGGCGCCGCCGCGATCGGCTGCGCGGGAGGCGGCGGCGGGGCCGCGGGCTTGGCAGCGGGTGCAGCCGTCGGAGCAGGCGCGGCCTGCGGCGGCGGCGCGCTCGGTTTAGGCGCCGGGGCGGGCTTCGGCGCGGCGCCCGCGCCCGCCTGGGCGGCGGCGGCCTTCACATCCTCGCCTTCGCCGGCGAGCACCGCGATGAGCTGATTGACCGGCACATCGGCGGTGCCTTCCGGCACCACGATTTTCGCCAAGGTCCCCTCGTCGACCGCCTCGACCTCCATGTTGGCCTTGTCGGTCTCGATCTCGGCGATGACGTCGCCCGGCTTGACCTTGTCGCCTTCCTTCTTGAGCCACTTGGCGACGTTACCCTTCTCCATCGTGGGAGAAAGCGCCGGCATGAGAATGTTGATCGGCATGGCGGGCAGCCTGGCCTGCGATTGTTAGCGGGCCGCCGTGACGGTGCCCGCGTCGCTTTCGGAATCAAGGTCGGTATCAAAGGCCTCGCGAATACGCGCGAGCAGCATCCCCTCGTCCCCGCCCATCTCGGCCACGTAGATGTGCGCGACCTGCCGCGCCGCTGTCGCGAGCAGCAAACCCCAGGCGGCGGGGTCGTCGAAGCCGCGCTTGAGCGAGAGTGCGAAGCTCTCGCCGACGACGGCGGCGCGCAGCACTTCGGCGCCGCCGCCGCTGCGCGCGGCCGGCGGGATGGAAAGGGAGTCGTAGGGTTTTTTGCTCATGACCTCACCGGTAGCAAACAGCTTTGGCTGCCGAGACGACTTCAGCAACTGACGGCAGCGCGAGTTTTTCCAGATTCGCCGCGTAGGGCATCGGCACGTCCTTGCCGCTCACCCGCGCGACCGGCGCGTCGAGATAATCGAAGGCGTGTTCCATCACGCGCGCGGCGACTTCCGCACCGACGCCCGATTGCTGCCATCCCTCCTCGACCGTGACGATGCGCCCGGTCTTCTTGACCGAGGCAACCACGGCTTCCGTGTCCATCGGACGGATGGTACGCAAATCGATCACCTCGGCGGCGATATTTTCCTTGGCGAGTTCGTCGGCTGCCTTGAGGGCGTAGCTCATGCCCATCGACCACGCGACGATGGTCACGTCGCCGCCCTCGCGCGCGATCTTTGCTTTGCCGATCGGCAGCACGAAATCGTCGAGCTTGGGCACCGGGAACGAATGGCCGTAGAGGATTTCGTTCTCGAGGAAGATCACCGGATTGGGATAACGGATCGCCGCCTTGAGCAAACCCTTGGCGTCGGCCGCGGTGTAGGGCGCAATCACCGTGAGCCCGGGAACGTGCGAGTACCAGGGGGTGTAATCCTGGCTGTGCTGGGCGGCGACGCGTGCGGCCGGCCCGTTGGGGCCGCGGAACACGATCGAGCAGCCCATCTGGCCGCCTGACATGTAGAGCGTCTTGGCGGCCGAGTTGATCACCTGATCCATCGCCTGCATGGCGAAGTTCCAGGTCATGAACTCGACGATCGGTTTGAGCCCGGCAAGCCCGGCCCCGATGCCGAGACCAGCAAAGCCATGCTCGGTGATCGGCGTATCGATCACGCGGCGGTCGCCGAACTCCTGCAGCAATCCTTGCGTGACCTTGTAGGCGCCCTGATATTCCGCGACTTCCTCGCCAATCACGAACACGGCCTCGTCGCGGCGCATTTCCTCGGCCATGGCGTCGCGCAAGGCTTCGCGCACCGTCATGGTCACCATCTCGGTGCCTTCGGGAATGTCCGGCTCCGCGGCCTGCGGTGTCGATGCTGCCTGAGACGGGGGCGCCGGCGCGGCGGGTGCGCGGGCCGTCTGCGGCGCTGGCTTGGGCTGCGCTTCCGCCGGCGGCGCGGATTCGGCCGCCTTCTGCGCGGGCGCCGGCGCGCCGCCATCCTTGAGCGCGGCGGCGTCCTCGCCTTCGGCGAGGATCATGGCGATCGGGGTGTTCACGGCGACATCCGCGGTGCCCTCGGGCACCAGGATTCTGCCGAGTGTGCCTTCGTCGACCGCCTCGACTTCCATGGTCGCCTTGTCGGTCTCGATCTCGGCGATCACGTCGCCGGCCTTGACCTTGTCGCCCTCACCTTTGACCCATTTGGCGAGGTTGCCCTTTTCCATGGTGGGCGAGAGCGCGGGCATCAGCACTTGGATCGGCATGGAAGTCCTGGCCCTGGTTACCTCGGGTCCACCGGAAATGATGCGGTTATTTCACCGCGTCACGTCGGTCCACAATTCCGACGGATCGGGTTCGGGATCGTTGGTGGCGAATTCGGAAGCTTCGTTGACGACGTCGCGCACGCCGGCGTCGATCTTCTTCAATTCATCCTCGCTCGCGCGCTTGCTCTTGAGCAGCCGCGCGCGCACCTGCTCGATCGGATCGCGCTCGGTGCGGATGCGCTCAACCTCCTCGCGGCTGCGATACTTCGCCGGATCCGACATGGAGTGGCCGCGATAGCGATAGGTTGCCATTTCGAGAATGATCGGGCCGTTGCCGTCACGGCACCAGGCGACCGCCTTCTCGCCCGCGTCTTTGACCGCACGCACGTCCATGCCGTCGACCGGCTCGCCCGGAATGTTGAACGATTTTCCGCGCTTGGAGAAATCCGTTTGCGCGGAGGAACGGCTGACCGAGGTTCCCATTGCATAGCGGTTGTTCTCGATCACGTAGACCACGGGAAGCTTCCACAGCTCCGCCATGTTGAAGCTCTCGTAGACCTGCCCCTGGTTCGCCGCGCCATCGCCGAAATAGGTCAAGCTCACGTTGTCGTTGCCGCGATAGCGGTTGGCGAACGCGAGGCCGGTGCCGAGCGGCACCTGCGCGCCGACAATGCCGTGGCCGCCGTAGAAACCGTTGGCGACCGAGAACATGTGCATCGAGCCGCCCTTGCCCTTGGAATAGCCGTGCGCGCGGCCGGTCAGTTCCGCCATCACGCCCTTCGGGTCCATGCCGGCGGCGAGCATGTGGCCGTGGTCGCGATAGCCGGTGATGACCTTGTCGCCGGGCTTGAGCGTCATCTGCATGCCCACAACGACCGCTTCCTGCCCGATGTAGAGATGGCAGAACCCGCCGATCAGGCCCATGCCATACATCTGGCCGGCCTTCTCCTCGAAGCGGCGGATGAGCAGCATGTCGCGATAGGCCTTGAGTTCCTGCTCCTTGTCGAAAGCGGGCACTTCGGCGGCGGCCGGCGGCGGCGCCGCAGGCTTGGACTTCGCGACGGCCATCATCACTCCTCGCTAAATGCGGGTGGCAACCCAATAGCTTAAATCACCGGGCGGCGAAAGCGTTGCATGGAACCGCACAAGCGGCGGCAAATGCCTGCGGCGCAAAGGAAATGCTTCGTAGCCCGGATGAGCGCGCAGCGCGAAATCCGGGGACCGGCCGGACCGCCCCCCGCATATCGCTGCGCTCATGCGGGCTACAGCATTACCGGTTGCGCAACAGCACCAGGTCGTGGGGATCGACGTGTTCGAGCACGGCGCGCGCGCGCTCGTCGAGCAGGTCGGGATCGATCGCGTCGGAACGCAGCAGCGAGACCCGGTGCTCCCAGCGCTGCCGCTCGACCTTGAGCGCGGCAAGCTCGGCGGTGAGGGCGCTCATCTGGTGCGCCAAGTCCTGGTTCGCTTTCAGCCCGCGCGCGCCCGTGTAGGCGTTCACGCCGAAGTAGCCGATCAACAGCGCGGCACCGGCGTAGAGCCCAATAGCCGCAACGATGGAACGCAAACGCTTACGCACGATCATGGGCCGAGCATGGCCCGCGCGCGGTTAAGGCTGGGTGAACAGAGGACGGACGACGGAGGACGGAGGACAGATGGCAGTGGCGCTCAGTCGGGCTTCCGTCCTCCGTCGTCTGTCGTCCGTCGTCCGTTTTTCAGATGGTGCGCGAGCAGCACCAGCCGATCGTTGCCGAAGAAGCTGCGTCCGCCAGTCATGAAATACGGCACACCAAATACACCGCGTTCCTGCGCGCGCTCCAGGATGGCAAAACGATCGGCTTCGATCGCGGGATTCTGCAGCGCGTTGCGGAACGCGTTGCGCTCGAGGCCGACTTCGACCGCGCAATCGATGCAAGTTGCCGCATCGATCTCGCTGCGGTCGTCGACAAACACCGCCGCGTACAGCCGTTTCATCATGGGGACGCGTTTCTTGAGTTGCCCGGCGGCGAGCGCGGCGCGCACCAGCAGGCGGGAATCGACGTTGAGCCGTCCCATCGGTTCGCGGAACGGCACGCCGTAGAAATCGGCCCAGGCTTCGGCGTCCTGGCGCCGGTAGAACCATTCGTACTGGCCGGAGATCGGCGGGCCCTTGAAGGGATCGCGATCGGGCGCGCGCAACTCTTCGCTGAAAATGGGAATCCAATTGAACGACGCGCCGGTCTCCTCGGCGAGCCGGTCGAGTTGGGTCGAGGCCAGATAGGAATAGCGGCTGCCGAGCCCAAGATAGGCGTCGACCACCGGCATTTGTCGCCCCTTACATTTGCGCCTTGAGCGCCGAACGTCCCGGATAGATCGCCTGCGAGCCGAGTTCCTCCTCGATCCGCAGCAGTTGATTATATTTCGCCGTCCGGTCCGAACGCGCAAGGGACCCGGTCTTGATCTGGCCGCAGCCCGTCGCGACCGCGAGGTCGGCGATGGTCGCGTCCTCGGTCTCGCCGGAACGATGCGACATCACTGCGCCGTAAGCGGCACGCTGCGCGGCATGAACCGCGGCGAGCGTCTCGGTCAGCGTGCCGATCTGGTTGACCTTGATGAGGATCGCGTTGGCGAGGCCCTGTTTGATGCCGTCGCGCAAGCGCGCCGCGTTGGTGACGAAGAGATCGTCGCCCACCAACTGCACTTTGTTGCCGATGCGTTCGGTGATGAGTTTCCAGCCGGCGAAATCATCTTCCGCCATGCCATCCTCGATCGACACGATCGGGTAGCGCGACGTCAGTTCGGCAAGATACGCGACCTGCTCCGCGACGGAGCGGGTTTTTCCCTCGCCCGCATAAACATAGGAACCGTTCTTGAAGAACTCGCTCGCGGCCGGATCGAGCGCCAGCACGATGTCGCGGCCGGCCGTGTAGCCGGCGCTCCCGATCGCCTGCATGACGAGGTCGAGCGCGGCTTCGGCCGATGGCAGATTGGGCGCAAAGCCGCCCTCGTCGCCCACGTTGGTGTTGTGGCCGGCCTTCTTGAGCGCGGCGCGCAAAGTGTGAAACACCTCCGAGCCCATCCGCAGCGCCTCGGCGAAGCTCAGCGCGCCCACCGGCATGATCATGAATTCCTGAAAATCGATCGGATTATCCGCATGCACGCCGCCGTTGACGATGTTCATCATCGGCACCGGCAGCACGCGCGCGGCGACGCCGCCCACGTAACGATAGAGCGGCAAATCGTTGGCGACGGCGGCGGCCTTGGCGGCGGCGAGGGACACGCCGAGGATCGCGTTGGCGCCGAGCCGGCCTTTGTTGGCCGTGCCGTCGAGCGCGATCATGGTCTCGTCAATCTTCGCCTGCGCCTCCGCGTCCATCCCGCCGATCGCGTCGAAGATTTCGCCGTTGACCGCGTCAACCGCGCGCCGCACGCCCTTGCCCAGATAGCGCGCCTTGTCGCCGTCGCGCAGTTCGACGGCTTCGTGGGCCCCGGTCGAGGCGCCGGACGGAATGCCCGCCCGCCCGCGCGAGCCGTCCTCCAGCAGCACGTCGACTTCGACGGTCGGATTGCCGCGGCTGTCGAGGATTTCCCGGCCGATGATGTCGACGATGGCAGTCATGATAGAGTCAAAAGCCCTGTTGCTTCCGGTCCGTGGCGCTTGTAGCCAATGGCACGCATGAGGCCAAGCGGCTGCCGTGATAGGCTTGGCGACACGCGGAGAAAACCATGCGCTACGTCGATCAGGTGCTCCAGCCGGGCGAGACCATCCGCCGCGTCACCAGCGTCTCGTGGGTCGGCTACCTACGGGGGTTGATTTTGTGGATCATCGCCATCGCGCTGTTGTTTTATTTCACCCCGTGGTCGGAAGGTTCACCAGGTTGGAACCTCCTCGGATGGATCCTGTTCGCGGCCGCTTTTGTGATTGGCGCCGTACTGCTGGCCGAGCACTGGTGGCGCCGCTTCACCACCGAGGTCGCCGTGACGGACCGGCGCATCATCAGCAAGACCGGCTTCATCAAACGCCGAACCGTCGAGATGCACATGGACAAGGTCGAGAGCGTCGACGTCGATCAGACCATTCTCGGACGACTGTTGAATTACGGCGACATCACCATCCGCGGCACCGGCGAGACCCTCGAAAAGTTGCGCGCGATCGATCACCCGCTCGAGTTTCGTAATCACGTGACGGCCGTCTGATTTCTCGATGGCGCAGAAGCTCAAGCATCTCGGCAAGCCCTCACGCATTCCGGCGGCGCCCGATCCGGCCACGCTCGATCGCGTCGCCAATCCGCACGCGAACACGCGTTATGTTGCGCGCTTCACGGCGCCTGAGTTCACCGTGCTCTGCCCGATCACCGGTCAGCCGGACTTCGCTCTCCTCATCATCGACTACGCGCCGCGCCGATGGCTTCTCGAGTCGAAGTCGCTCAAGCTCCATCTCGCGAGCTTCCGCAACCACGGCGGCTTTCACGAGGAATGCACGGTCGGCCTCGGCAAGACGCTGAACAAGCTGCTCGCGCCCTATTGGCTGCGCATCGCCGGCTTCTGGTATCCGCGCGGCGGCATGCCGATCGACGTGTTCTGGCAGACCGGCAAGCCGCCGGCCGGCGTGTTCGTGCCGGAGCTCGGCGTGCCCACTTATCGGGGGCGATAGTGACGTCGTCATTCCGGGGCGCGCCGAAGGCGCGAGCCCGGAACCCATGAACACAGACCGAGCGAGTTCTAAACGGTCCGGTGTTCATGGATTCCGGGTTCGCCGCTTCGCGGCGCCCCGGAATGACAACGGCGTGGATATCCGCATCAATCACCCGATAATCGCGTGGGGCACGAAGCGCGAGGTGTTCTTGGTGATGGGACTTGCGTCCTCGCGCACCGAAAGGCCGCATGGCTTGCCGTTGGCGATCCAGGCGCCGAGCACGGCGTAGTTCTCCGCGAACTGCGGCAAGGGGGCCAGCGCCTGGCGCACGTAGCCCTCGGCACCATAAGGCCCGCTGTCGGCATCGAGAGTCTCGCCGCCCACGATTAGTTCCACGTTGGCTCCCTCGCGCGAGTAGAGCGGCTTCTTCACGTAGGAGCCGCCGAGCGTCGCGGCCGCCGGATCGTCGTCGAAATAGGCGGGCAGGAGGTTCGGGTGGCGCGGGAACATTTCCCACAGCAGCGGCAGAATGCCTTTGTTGGAGAGGATCATCTTCCATGGCGGTTCGACGAACTGACACGCCGCGCCCGGCAGTGACTCGCCAAAGGGCTCGCGCACCATCCATTCCCATGGGTAGAGCTTGAACATCAACTCGATCCGCGTGTTGTCGAGATCGACGAAGCGACCATCGGGCGTGCGGCCGATATCCGCCATGGCGAGGATGCGGGTTTCGAGCCCGGCCTGACGCGCGCAGTCTTCAAGATAAGCGAGCGTGCCTTTGTCCTCGGGACTGTCGATGGTGCCGGCGAGATGCAGGCGCCGCCCCGCGCCGATCGTGCGCCATCCTTCGATCAGGGTCTCGTGCAGCGAGTTATATTGGTCGGCCTGCTTCGGCACGATCAATCGTTTGATCGCGTCTTCGAGCCACAGCCATTGAAACACCGCCGTCTCGAACACGGCGGTCGGCGTGTCGGCGTTGTATTCGAGCAGCTTCGCCGGCCCGTTGGCGTCGTAGCGAAGATCAAACCGGCCGTAGAGGCTCGGCTCGCCCCGCTTCCAGCTGGTCGCGAGCCAATTCCAATAGGCAACCGGAATGGCCAGCCGCTGCAGGATCTTTTCATTGGCGACAGCGCGCGCGACGAGTTCGCGGCACATGTTGTCGAGTTCCGCGGTCGGCGCCTCGAGATCGCGCTCGATCTCTTCGAGCGTGAAGGCGTAATAGGCGTTTTCGTCCCAGTACGCCGCACCGTCGCTGCTGTGAAAGACGAAGCCTGTCTTCTCGGCCTGCTCGCGCCAGTCCGACCGCTCGTCGCAGGCAATCCGCTGCATTTTGCGTTAGCTGCCGGCCCCGCCGCCGTGGCCGCCGAATCCACCGCGCGCGGCCGAGCTTGTTCCCGACGAGGAATGGCCTGAACTTCCCTCCGAGCTTCCGGAAGACGATGAGGATCCGTAGAAAGAATGATAACCGCTGTAGCCGTGCCCCGAGCCATGCCACACCGAGCGGCGGCAGTCCTGCTGCGGCTGCTGCTGCGGATTATCGGCCACGCGGGCCTGGCAAGCCTGATCGTGATTATTGGCAAAAACGCCGGCCGCGCTCGTGGTCGCGAGCGCGCCCATCACCAGAAGCCCGATCTGCGCCGAGCGCTTCATGTTGAGTGCTTAATTCACGAACTCATCGAGGCGGCGCTCAGTACACCGAACGTCACCGACACCAAACCGAGCCAAATCGCCGAGGCGAGTTCACCGGCCGCGATCCGCTTCGAGAGATGCGGATCGACAACCTGCGCCACGAAATAAGCGATGAGTTGGACAATGAGGGCGATCACGCTCCAGACCACGCAATCGACGATATTGCCCGCGTGGGCGATCGCGCTTGCCACCGGCAGGACGAAACCGATGAGGCTCAGCCCAAGGGCAATGGCCGCCGCGGGCACGTTCTCGCGGATCAGCCCGAACTCGTCGTGCGGCGTAATCCGCGTGTAGATGAACAGGTAGGCGACGACGATCGCGGTGGCGACGCCGAAATAAACCAGGAAAGCCGGCAATCCGGCCAGCGACGTTCCGAGCATGGTGTCTCCCCCGGTGCGTCAGAGCGAGATGACTTTTCTTCAAATCGTCATCTCGCCCTAACCTTTTCTAGAGCATGATCTTTTCCGAAAACCGGTATCCACTTTTCGGGATCATGCTCTGATCGCAGCGAACGGCTGCTGAAATTAGCCGCGCGTCCGCTAAGGAATCGTTCGCATTTTAACGCAAATTGCCGCTGCCGGAACGTGGCATGGGATCGCCGGTCAGCGGGAAATCAGGACGGCAAGGCGTCGCACGTCACGCGCGCAAACGGCCCGTTTTGCACCGGAAAGCATCGTGCTAATCTTCACCTCCGGCGTTCGGAAGCGGGGCTCCTTCCGTGCACATCAAGCTGACTTTCAGGCTGGCGATCGCGGCGATTTTTGCGGTCGTGGCCGGTGCCGCCCATGCGCAGCAACCGGATGCGATGCTGTTTGATAGCGCTCACAAAACCGCCATCGCCAAAGCTGCGGAGGAGTGCCGCAAGCTCTGGGCCGATCCCGCTTTCGACCCGCTGCGGGACAAGGTCCCGTTGGGGTCGCAGAAGCCCACCATGCAGATGCTGACCAGCTCTGCACGGCTTGATCCCAAGGACAAGCCAATGGCCGATCTGGCCATGAAGGTCGTGGAGCAATGCCGGGCCGCCTATGTCCCCGCCTATGCCATGCTGCAGGAAGCGACGAGGACGCTGATCGAAGGCCTTTACCGGGAAGAAGATGCGTGGCTCGCCCAGCTCTACGCGGGAAAAATTGCTTTCGGCGAATTCAACGTCGCCGAGAACCGGCTGGCAGGCGAAATCTTCAGAGCGTTTTCCGGCGTCCAACAAGCGGATGTGACCAATCCCGCCGACGTCCCCGTCCCGCTCCCGCGGGATATCCGTATCGCCCTCGTCATCGGCAACGGCAAATACGCGAACCTGCCCAAGCTGGCGAACCCCACCAATGACGCCCAGGCGATGGCGGATGTGCTCGGGAAAATGGGTTACACGACCCGGCTGCTGCTCAATGCGTCGGAGCAGGATTTGCGGCGAGAGGTGCGCAAGTTCGCCGGCGAGTCCGGCAAGGCCGATGTCGCGCTCGTGTTCTATGCCGGTCACGGGGCTCAGCTCAACGGCGAAAACTACCTGCTGCCCGCTGACGTCGATACTCCGCAGACGGAAGCCGACATCCAGTTATCCGGCCTGAAGGTCGACGACCTGATCAACAGCATCCGCTCCGATACGAAAATCGTGTTCCTCGACGCCTGCCGCGACAACCCGGCGCTGTTCAAGAACCTCGCCAAAGGGCGCGGCGGCCGGGCGGTCGGCCTTGCTCCGGCGACCAGCGCCAATCTCGACGCGGGCAAGCCGGGCGGCGGCATCTTCATCGCCTATGCCACCGATTCCGGCTCGATCGCCGCGGATGGCGCCGGGAAGCACAGCCCGTTCACGCAGGCGCTGCTGCGCTACCTGCAGCAACCGATGTCGATCGATGACATGTTTTCGCTGGTGACCAAGGAGGTCCGCCTGGTCACCAACAATGCGCAGCGGCCGTACAAATATGCGTCGTTGGAAGCCATTCTTTGCTTGACCGGCCCCTGCTCGGCTTCCCAATCCGCGGCTCTGAGTCAAGTCGAGCCAACCCAACAAGCAAAGCATTCCGAGGCCGAGGAACTGCAAATTGCGCTTCGCTCCAACAGCAGCGAGGCGCTGCAGACCTACTTGGAAAAATACCCCGAGACCAGCAAACGATCGGAACTGGTAGGCGCGATTTCGCGCATGAGGCGCGCTGATTTTAGCGAATGGACCCTCTATGGAGCCAATGAGCGCGGCTTTCCGCAATTCATGAAAATCAGTTCGATAAGACCGATCGGCGACAAGGCCTCCGTGGAAACGAGATACCTGATCGATCCGGTCGTACCAGGCAATAAATTTCCCGAAGGATCCTACCGTGAAGACCTCATGGTCACGCATTGCACTAAACCAATTACCGCGATGGCCGAAAGCACAGTGACGGATGCGAAAGGCAAGCCTTTGTACGCCTACAGGTGGGCGGATCCGCAGTATCTGGATTTATCCATCGGCGGGTCTTTTACGCCCGGATCGATCGCCGCCTTGACGCAAAAAATCGCGTGCCATGAAAGGCTGCGGACGCCTCTTGTAAGCAAGCAAGAACTGGCGGCAATGAATTTTCCATCCCTTTCCAGCACGATGTCGGGTGACGGGGACATTTTCTATGCACTTGCGCAGAATGAAGCGAGTGTCGCCGGCACGAGAGAAGTCAATCTCATCATCAAGCTTCATAAGGATGCCGAGGTGAGCCTGTCAAAACATCCCGTCTCCGCCGTTCCGTTGTACCGCACGCAGGTATCCCGCATCAGCCTGAATTGTACAAAAGGTACGATGGGCCTTACGAAAACCGAATACTACGATACGAACCAGAACTTAGTTTACTTCGATATGAACGGCACTGAACGTGACGAGAGTCCGAACAATTCGCCGATCGGTTTGCTCCGCCGCATCGTGTGCAACGCCAGCGAGGCCGGCAAATGAAAATCCGCGTGGCGTTTGCGATAGTATGCGGCTTCTTTACCGCGGGTCCTGCAATCGGTCAGGAATTGAATGCAATTCCGCAACGGCCGCGGGCGATGGAGCAACCGGGCGCGCCACTCAGCAAGGAGAGCCCCCGTCCGGAAGTGAACTTGCCCATCGAGCAATTGGGCGACACCGTCGACAATCTCCCGCTTGCCGAGTTGAGGCGCATTTCCAAGCACCCGATCACCGAGGCCTCCTCCCGGACCCGCAGCGCGAAAGACGCCGACCTCTACAAGACGATCTCGCCCTCCGTCGTGCTGATCGTGACCAAGACCGCCCTGGGCTCCGGCTCTTTGATTGGCCGATTTGGCGAGGTGCTTACGAACTATCACGTCGTAAGGGGATATTCCGACGTAGGAGTTGTCTTCAAACCCACGACCGAGGGTGCAAGCCCTACCAAGGACGATGTCCTGACCGGTCATGTGGTGAAATATGACGAGATTGCGGATCTTGCCCTGGTTAAAGTCGCGGAGGCTCCGGTCGGCGCCTCGTTTTTGCGGCTGGGCGATTCGAGCGACATAAGCGTGGGGCTTGACGTGCACGCAATCGGCCATCCGATCGAACAAATCTGGACCTATACGAAGGGGATCATCAGCCAGTACCGACTTGGATACGAATGGCAACCAGAGAACGGGGTCAAGCACAAGGCAGACGTCATTCAGACGCAAACGCCGATCAATCCCGGCAATTCCGGAGGCCCTCTGTTCGGCGATACCGGGACTTTGCTCGGAGTGAACAGTTTCAGTAAGACCGGGGAAGGGCTGAATTATGCAGTTTCCGTCGACGACGTTAAGAGATTCCTTGCGCGTTCAGGCAATCGAGTTGCCGAGGTGACGCGGGCGCCACCGCCGAAAGCGAAATGTGAACCAAAGCTGGTATCGCGTTGGCGCTCGAAAGAGGAAAACGCCACGATCGAAGGATACGACTCGATCTGCGCGGGAAAAATCGACGCCACATTGACGTACTTCGATGATCAGTCCCGCCCACTTCAATTGGATATGGACAGGAATCACGACGGACGCTTCGATGTTGAGTTTTGGGGCAACAGAGGGGGGTCAAAATGGATGATTTCTTTCTGGGATGACAAATTCGTGGGCCGCTGGACTCTGGTCGGTTATCATGACGATGGCAGTTTGAAGCCCAGCCGCTTTGAGAGCTACGCGGCATACCGCAAGCGCCTGGCTGTCCGCTTGCCTGCTCTTCCTGACGACGAGCCTGATGACGACGATCCCTGACCGCCTTGATTTGTTTCAATAGGACAAAGCACGCGTCTTGCCGAGCGTCCTGCATCAGGACGCAACCATCGCCTTGGCGAGCTTATCGAAACCAATAAGCGTCCGCAGCAACGGCTCCATCTCGCTGAGCGGCAGCATGTTGGGGCCGTCCGAGGGCGCACTGTCCGGATCCTGGTGCGTCTCGATGAAGAGGCCGGCGATGCCGACCGCGGTCGCCGCGCGCGCAAGCACCGGCACGAACCGGCGCTCGCCACCCGACGAGGTCCCCTGCCCGCCCGGCTGCTGCACCGAATGGGTGGCGTCGAAAATCACCGGCGCGCCGGTCTGCGCCAGGATCGGCAGCGCGCGCAGGTCGGAGACGAGCGTGTTGTAGCCGAAGGAGGCGCCGCGCTCCGTGACCAGCACATTGCGGTTTCCCGCGCCGGTGATTTTGCCGACCACGTTCGCCATGTCCCAGGGGGCGAGGAACTGCCCTTTCTTCACGTTGACGACGCGCCCGGTTTGCGCCGCCGCGACCAGCAAGTCGGTCTGCCGGCATAGGAAGGCGGGGATTTGCAGCACGTCGACGACTTCCGCGACGCGCGCGCACTGATCCGGCTCGTGCACGTCGGTGAGGACCGGCACGCCGAGGCGCACGCGGATTTCGGCAAACACCGGCAGCGCCGCCTCGAGCCCGACCCCGCGCGCGCTGGCGGCACTCGTGCGGTTCGCCTTATCGAACGACGTCTTGTAAACGAGACCGATGCCGAGACGGCCGGCGACCTCCTTGAGCGCGGCCGCCATGTTGAGGGCGTGTTCGCGGGTTTCGAGCGCGCACGGACCGGCGATCAGCGCGAACGGCAGCGTGTTGCCGAAGCGTACGGCGCCGATGGCGACGATCGGGTTGGGACCGGATTCGACGTTCATCCGCGGGGGCCTTCAAATACCAATGTCGCACCCAGCGCGGTCTCCGGTCCGATGACGATGCGGCCCATGTGTTCGCCCGCGGCAATGTCCGTCTTGTCGAGCAGCGCGTGCAAACCCGCAAGATCGCGCACGGTGAATTTCGCGGCGGCAAGCCGCGCGCCCGCGCTCACGTCGGGCGCAGCGACGCCGTAGTGCAGCCGAAACGCCTCCGGATCCATCACCTGGATCGCGCCGCGCGGCGTCGCGACCGTAACCCCGGCCGAGGTCGAGTGCAGGTCGCGCACCCCGGAAAACGCCGAGAGGAAAATGTGATGGTCGCTCGGGTTCTCGGCGACCAGCACGATTGTGCCGATCGCGGTTACACCGTTGCGGTGCGCCTGAAATGCCGGATTCCAGAAGTTGTCCGGATAGTGCTGCTGGCAAGTGAAGAAACGAATATCCGGCGCCTGGTCGTCGCGCGCGAAGGCGAGGGAGAATCCCACTTTGACGCCCCGTCCGTCGGGCGAGCGGCCTTCGCGTTCGAAGCGGAACGGGGCGAAATCGCCGATGCCGGCGCGACGGAACGCTTCCGCGTCGGCTTCGGCGTCTTTTCCTTCCAGCGCCAGCATCGCGAGACCGTCGCCGTGCGCGAGGAAGTCGCGGGTGAAGGCGCCGAACGAAATCGTGCCGGGCTCCGGCGCGGCGATCCGCTCACTCTCGCCGATTGTGAGCAGCTCGATGAAAAATCCGGGCAGCTGGACGATGCGGTTGTGCGTGCCCCAGGGATGGCGGTTGCGCGCCCCGACGGTGAAGCCGAGGCGCTCATAGAACACGCCGGCGGCGTCGAGGTCGCGCACTACGTGGACGAGGTGATCGAGCCCGCGTGCCACCACCCAAGGTCCTTATTTGACCGCGGAGAACGACGTCGGTTGGAGGAACATGCTGGTGATCGAGGCGACGATCTGTCCGTCCTTCTCGGTCTCCGCGCGTTTGGCGAGCCATTCCGGGTCGGTCATGAACGCGCCGAATTTTTGTTCCCGTTCCGCCATCGATTCCCAGGCGAGCATGTAATAGAGATCCTGGTTCGACTCCCCGACCAGCACCGTCCAGAAGCCCGCTTGGCGAATGCCGCGCTTCTTCCACAGGTCGAGCGTGATGGTCTCGAAGCGCTTGAGCAGCGCGGGCAGCCGTCCGGGAATGCAGTGATAGATTCTCAACTCGTAGATCATGGGTCCTCCCTGCCGGCGGCGCATTGAAGTTCCTGGGCCGGCGGCGCGGGCCTCACAGGTATCCAAATGGATTGAAAGTCAATGGCCGGCGGGGGTAGTATCGGGCCGCCTCAAGCACGAGGAGCCGGCCCATGCCATCGAAGGCGCTGTACCGCCTTATTTCGAGTTCGGAGCCGGTGGGAATTGTCCCGCCGCAGCCGGCCGATAGCGTGGCGCTTGCATTCGTGGTGGCGCTGCTGCGCGCGTTGCGCGATCGCGGCACGCTGTCGCGCGCCGAAGTCGACGACGTGCTCAATGACGTCGAGGACCAAGTGGTCCCGGGCAAGTCGTCCTATCTGGTCGAAAGCGTACGCCGAGAACTCGCGCGCGAGTACGACGAATAGGCCGAGCGGTTACCCAGTTTCTGCGGATTGGGTTGGACGATCCGCTTGCTCGTCATTGCGAGCGCAGCGAAGCAATCCAGGCCAACGCACGACTTCCTGGATTGCTTCGTCGCCCTTCGGGCTCCTCGCAATGACGGGGCGGTTACACCAACCGGCTCTGCACCACCGCCGCCTCGATGAACGAGGCGAACAGCGGGTGCGGGGCGAACGGCCGCGACTTGAGTTCCGGGTGGAACTGCACGCCGATGAACCACGGATGATCGTCGTACTCGATGATCTCCGGCAGCACGCCGTCGGGTGACATGCCGGAAAAGCGCATGCCGCGCTGCTCCAGGCGCCCTTTGTAGTTGGTGTTGACCTCGTAGCGGTGGCGGTGGCGCTCCGAGATTTCCCTGGCACCGTAGATTTCCGCAACGCGGCTGCCGGGCGAAAGATACGCCGGATAGGCGCCAAGCCGCATGGTGCCGCCGAGATCGCCGCCGGCCTTGCGCTTTTCCTGCGCGTTGCCCTTGAGCCATTCGGTCATCAGCCCCACGACCGGCTCCGGCGTCGGCCCGAACTCGGTCGAGTTCGCGGCCTCGATCCCCACGAGATTCCGCGCCGCCTCGACCACCGCCATCTGCATGCCGAAGCAGATGCCGAAGTAAGGTACGTGGCGTTCGCGCGCGAACTGCGCCGCGAGGATTTTGCCCTCGGCGCCGCGTTGCCCGAATCCGCCCGGCACGAGGATGCCATCCACGTGTTCGAGGAAAGGCGCCGGATCCTTGTTCTCGAACACTTCGCTCTCGATCCAGTCGAGGTTGACCTTGACCTTGTTGGCGATGCCACCGTGGGAGAGCGCCTCGATCAACGATTTGTAGGCGTCCTTGAGCCCGGTGTATTTGCCGACCACGGCGATCGTCACCGCCCCTTCCGGATTGCGGACGCGCTCGTTGATGAACCGCCAGCGCTCGAGATCGGCCGCGCGCGGTTCGAGTCCGAAGGCGGCGAGCACCTCGGCATCGAGCCCTTCGGCGGAATAAGCCTCGGGCACCGCATAAATGTTGTCGACGTCGCGCGCTTCGATGACCGCGGTTTCCCGCACGTTGCAGAACAGCGCGAGCTTGCGTCGCTCTTCCTTCGGGATCGGACGGTCGGTCCGGCACAACAGGATATCCGGCTGGATGCCGATCGAGCGCAGTTCGGCGACCGAGTGCTGGGTCGGCTTGGTCTTGAGTTCGCCCGCGCTCGGGATGAACGGCAGCAGCGTCAGGTGAATGTAGAGCGCGTGATGATGCGGCAGTTCGTTGCCGAGCTGACGGATCGCCTCGAGAAACGGCAGGCCCTCGATGTCGCCGACGGTGCCGCCAATTTCCACCAGCACGAAATCGAAGTCCTCGTTGCCGTCGAGGATGAAATCCTTGATGGCGTTAGTGACGTGCGGAATGACCTGGATGGTGGCGCCGAGATAATCGCCGCGCCGCTCCTTGGTGAGGATTTCCTGATAGATGCGGCCGGTGGTGATGTTGTCCTGGCGGGTCGCGGGCCGGCCGGTGAAGCGCTCGTAATGGCCGAGATCGAGGTCGGTCTCGGCGCCGTCGTCGGTGACGAACACCTCCCCGTGCTGATAGGGCGACATCGTGCCCGGATCGACGTTGAGATAGGGATCGAGCTTGCGCAACCGCACGCGATAGCCACGCGCGCTTAAGAGCGCGCCGAGCGCCGCTGCCGCTAGACCCTTGCCGAGGGAGGAGACCACGCCGCCGGTGATGAAGACATACCGCGCCATGGGGCCCAACCTATAACCCGCCGCGCTCGATTCGACGAGTCCCAGGCGGCCTACGCGCAACGCTGTCCACATGCGAAGGGCCGGTTGCCCGGCCCTCGACGTTTTCCGTCACTTCGATTGCGGGACCTGTGGCCCCGCGGGTTGGCCCGGCGCCGGCGCACCGGCCGGAGCCTGAATGCCGCGCAAGGTGTCCAGGATCCCGCCGCCGGAGGTCGGGGGTGACGGAGCGCCGGGCGCGGCCGGCTGGCCCGCCGGGGCTTGGCCGCCTTGGATGACCGAATGCGGTTTGCGCTCCATGCCGGCAAGGATCGACAGCACCAAGCTGGTGAGAAAGAACAGCCCGGCGAGGATCGCGGTGGTGCGGGTGAGCACGTTGGCGGTGCCTCGGCTGGTCAGGAAGCCGCCGGAAGAACCGATACCGAGCCCGCCGCCTTCCGAGCGCTGTAGCAGCACGACGCCGATCATGGCGGACACGATGAGAAGGTGGATGATGATGATAAACGTCTGCATGCGTCGTGTCCGGTTCGCCGCGCTGTCCAATGGCTGTCCGCGGCGCAGAACCTGCGCGGCACGGCTGACATATAGGTGTCGCGCGCGTCTCTACACGATCCCCTGCGGCATTTCCACCGTAGCCCGCATGAGCGAACCGACATGCGAGTCCGGCCCCGGATGTCGCGCTCCGCGCTCATCCGGGCTACACCAGAAATCACCCGTAAGCGGCCGCAATCCCGAGAAATTCCGCAGCTTTCAGGCTTGCACCGCCGACCAGGGCGCCGTCCACGTTGGCTAGCGTGAGCAGCTCGCGGGCGTTGGCCGGCTTCACCGAGCCGCCGTAGAGCACGCGCATGCCCTGCCCGGCCGTCCCGAACCGCGCGGTCAGGCGCTCGCGGATGAAGCCGTGCACCTCGATCACGTCGGCCGGCGTCGGGGTGCGGCTGGTGCCGATCGCCCACACCGGCTCGTACGCGACGACGAGGTTCGTGGCCGTTGCGCCATCCGGAAGCGACCCTTCGAGCTGGCGACCGACCACGTCAAGCGTGCGGCCCGCCTCCCGGTCCGCCTCGGTCTCGCCGATGCATACGATGGCCGTAAGCCCCGCGCGCCAAGCCGCCAGCGCCTTGCGCCGTACCGTGGCGTCGTCCTCCCCGTGGTAGGTGCGCCGCTCCGAGTGACCCACGATCACCGCGCTTGCCCCCGCGTCCGCCAGCATTTCCGCGGCAATGTCGCCGGTGAAAGCCCCCGCCGGCTCGGGATGGCAGTCCTGGCCGCCGATGAGAAGCTTCGAGTCCCTGGAGCGCTCGGCAAAATCCGCCACCAGCGTCGCCGGTGGACACACCATCAGGTCGAGCGCCGGCAAACCTCCGGCTGCCGTGACGAGCCTATCGACCTCGGCCGCCGAACTTTTGAGCCCGTTCATTTTCCAATTGCCCGCAACCAGCGGGCGGCGCGGTGCTGGCATTATGGCCTCATCCCAGAGCCCGGATTTCCGCCTGCCTTCGCGGGCGTCATCCGGGCTCACGTGTCGCTAGCAGCCCGCCCGCACGCGCGAAAGGCCGCAACGCGCTGAGTTGCGAGGGGTCGGGCCGCTCCCTATGATACGCCGCCTAGTGTGGCGGTTCAGAAGTCCGCATCGTTGTTGCAGCGAGTCCGAGATGCGGACTTCTGAACCAAAGCCACACTAGATTCAATAAGTTGCTAGTGCCCTTCGATTCCGAAGTTCGCAAACGAGCTTGCCGCAAAATGATGCGAACTTCGGAATTGGGGCACTAGCGGGATATGCCTCGGCTCCTCTCCCTCCAAAGAAGACCCGTCTCGCCATGCTCCGCGGTATGCGCAAAGCCTCCGCCTCGATCATCGGCAAAGGCATCATGGCCGCCGTGGTCGGGTTTCTCATCCTAGCGTTCGGCATCTGGGGTATCGGCGATATTTTTCGCGGCTACGGGCGCTCGAGCTTCGCAAAGGTCGGCAACACCGAGATCGGGATCGAGCAGTTCCGCCAAGCTTACAACGACCGGCTCCAGCAGATCGGCCGCGAACTGCGCCGTCCGATAACCCCTCAACAGGCCCACGAACTCGGTATCGAGCAGCAAATCGTCACCCAGCTGGTCGCGGAAGCGGCCATCGACGAGAAGGCGCGGACGATGGGGTTGCGCCTCTCGAATGACGAAGTTGGCCGGCTGATTATGAATGACCCGGCTTTCCGCGGGCCGAGCGGTCAGTTCGATCGCCAGCGATTCGAATACTTGATCCACAACGCCGGCTACAGCGAGCAGCGTTTTACCGCCGAGCAGCGCCGTGTGACCCTGCGCCGGCAAGTCTCGATCGCGATCGGCGGCGATCTGCCGGCGCCGAAAACGGTGATGCAGGCACTCGATCGATTCGAAAACGAGCAGCGTTCGGTCGAATTCGTCATCCTCGGTCCGGCGCAAGCCGGCGACATTGCGCCCCCGACGCCCGAGCAGCTCGCGAAATATTTTGATGAGCGCAAGGTGCTGTTCCGCGCGCCCGAATACCGCAAAGTCGTGCTGCTGTCGGTCGCGCCCGCCGACGTCGCGTTGACGATCGAAGTCTCCGACACCGACGCACGGCGCTACTACGACGATAACCGCTCGCGCTATGGCACGCCGGAAAAACGGCAGGTCGAGCAGATCGTCTTTCCCAATATCGAGGAGGCGAAAAGCGCGGCGGATAAGCTCGCCGGCGGCGGCACCACGTTTGAAGCGCTCGCGACCGAACTCGGCAAGACGGCCGGCGATATCAATCTCGGCCTGGTGGCGAAGACCGACCTGATCGATCCGGCAATCGCGGACGCCGCGTTCTCATTGCCGGAAGGCGGCGTGAACGCGCCGGTGAAGGGCCGGTTTGGGACCGCGCTCGTACACGTCGTCAAGATCGAGCCGGAGAACATCAAGCCGTTCGCGGAGATGGAGAGTGAAATCCGCCACGACCTCGCGCTTCAACGCGCCAAGCCCGCGATGCAGAACCTCTACGACAAGGTGGAGGATGAACGCGCGAGCGGTCTCTCGCTCGAGGAAGTCGGCAAGAAGCTCAAGCTCAACGTGCGCACCATCGATGCGATCGACCGCTCCGGCCGCGATTCCAACGGCAATCCGATCGCCGACCTGCCGGCCGGCGTCGATATCGCCGCGAGCGCCTTCTCCACCGACGTTGGTGTCGAAAACGATCCGCTGCAAACAACGGGCGGCGGTTACGTCTGGTACGACCTCGTCGGCATCACGCCGTCGCACGATCGCACCCTCGATGAGGTCAAGGACAAGGTCGAGGCAAGCTGGCGCGACGATCAGATTGCCGAGCGCGTCACCGCCAAGGCAAACGACATGCTCGACCGCCTCAAGGCGGGTACGCCCTTCGCCGAGCTTGCCGTCGCGGCTGGCGTGAAGGTTGACACCAAGTCCGGCGTCCAACGCGCCCGCCAGGCCGACCCGCTGTCGAGCCGCGCGGTCGATGCCGCGTTCCGCACCGCCAAGGGCACGCCGGCCACCGCCGAAGGCCGCAACGCGACCGAACGCGTCGTGTTCGTCGTGACCGAGATCACCGACCCGCCGTTCGATCCGGGCTCGGCCCAGGCCCAGCGCTATAGCGAACGCCTGCGCCGCACGATGACCGAGGAATTATTCGAACAATACGTGCGGCGGCTCGAAACCGACATCGGCACCACGATCAATCAGGACGCGCTCGCCCGCATCCGCGGCGGCTCCGTCGAGTAGCCGATGCAGATCGAGCCGGCTGACGAGGCGTTTGCCGCGCGTTACGCGGCCGGCGAGCCCCAGGTGGTCTGGACGACGCTCGTCGCCGATCTCGAAACGCCGGTCTCCGCTTTCCTGAAAGTCGCCAACCGGCCGATGAGCTTTTTGCTTGAGTCGGTCGAGGGTGGCGCGGCGCGCGGGCGCTATTCCATCATCGGGCTCGAGCCGGACGTGATCTGGCGCGCGCGCGGCGCCCAGGCCGAAATCAGCCGCGGCCGTTTTGCCACCGATGGCTTTGCCCCCTGCCCGCAATCCCCGCTCGAGGCGCTACGCGCGCTGCTCGCCGAAAGCCGCATCGACCTGCCCCACGACTTGCCGCCCATGGCGGCGGGCCTGTTCGGCTACCTCGGCTACGATATGGTGCGGCAGATGGAGGAGCTGCCGGCGCCCAACCCCGATCCGATCGGGCTTGCCGATGCCCTCCTCACGCGGCCGACGCTCATCATCGTGTTCGACACCGTCAAGGACACGCTCACGGTGGTCACGCCGGTGCGTCCGCAGGCCGGGGTCTCGGCCAAGGCCGCGCGCGCGCGCGCGACCGAGCGCATTTCCGGCGTCGTCGATGCGCTCGACGCGCCGCTCGACAAGCAGACAGTGGGCGAGGAAGCGGGACCGATCACGGTGCCCGCGCAGTCGAACACCGACCCCGCCGACTTCAAGGCGATGGTGCTGCGCGCGAAGGAGTACATCGCCGCCGGCGATATTTTTCAGGTGGTGCTCTCGCAGCGTTTCGAAGCACCATTTGTGCTGCCGCCATTCTCGCTCTATCGCGCGTTGCGCCGCGTCAACCCGGCGCCGTTTCTTTATTTCCTCGACTATGGTTCGTTCGCGATCGCCGGCTCCAGCCCGGAAATCCTGGTGCGCCTGCGCGGCTCGACCGTCACCATCCGGCCGATCGCCGGCACGCGTCCGCGCGGCGCCACGCCGCACGAGGACAAGACGCTCGAAGACGAGCTGCTCGCCGACCCGAAGGAGCGCGCGGAGCATCTCATGCTGCTCGATCTCGGCCGCAATGACGTCGGCCGCGTCGCCGCCATCGGCACCGTCAAGGTCACGGATCAGTTTTTCATCGAGCGCTACAGCCAGGTGATGCACATCGGCTCGAACGTCGAGGGCAAGCTGGCCGACGGGCTCGACGCGCTCGACGCGCTCGTCGGCGGCTTTCCCGCCGGCACCGTGTCGGGCGCGCCCAAGGTGCGCGCCATGCAGATCATCGACGAATTGGAGAAGGAAAAGCGCGGCCTCTACGCCGGATGCGTCGGCTATTTCTCCGCCGCCGGCGAGATGGACACCTGCATCGTGCTGCGCACCGCGCTCATCAAGGACGGCAAAATGTACGTGCAGGCGGGCGCCGGCATCGTCGCCGACTCCGAACCGGATTTCGAGCAGCAGGAAAGCGTCAACAAGGCGAAGGCCCTGTTCCGCGCCGCCGACGAAGCGCGCCGGTTCGCCAGCGGCGGCAAGCGGGGGCAGTAGCGCCTACCCTCGCCTGCGCAGCCGCGCGATGGTGCCGAGCACGCCGCCGCGCGCGAACACCACCAAGAGCACCATGAAGAGCCCGATCCAGAAGTACCAATAGACCGGGTCGATCGCTGAGAAACGGTCCTGCGCGATCATGTAGAGCGGCACGCCGATGAAGGCGCCGTAGAGCTGCCCGACCCCGCCGATGATCAGCATGATGAGCACTTCGCCTGAACGCTGGAGGCCGAGCGAACTCAAGCCGACGAATTGCGCGGTTTGCGCGATCAGTGCGCCGGAAATGCCAGCGAGCGCCGCGGAGATCGTGTAGATCATGAGCCGCCGCCGGCCGACCGGCGACCCGATCGCGTGCATGCGCCCGACGTTCTCGCGGATGCCGTTGAGCGCGAGGCCGAACGGCGAGTGGACGATGCGCCGCGTCATCAGCCAGCACAGGAACAGCACGACCAGGCAGTAGAGATAGGCGGTGCGGCCGAAAAGATCGAAACGGAACACGCCGAAGATCGACCACACATCCATCCCCTGCAGGCCGTCGGCGCCGCCGGTCAGACGCGTCGCCTTGTTGGCCGCCTCGAGCAGCATGGTGGCGACGACGAGCGTCTGCATCAGCAAGGTGAGCCCGGTGGTGCGCAGGATGATGGCGCCGCTCGCGGTGCCGAGCACAGCTGCAACCAGCGCGGCCGCAACGAGGCCGGTGAGCGGCTCGCCCCAACCGTTCGCGGCGAGGATACCGGCGGTATAGGCGCCGGCCCCGAAGAAGGCGGCGTGGCCAAGCGTGATGATGCCGGCATAGCCGAGCACGAGGTCGACCGAGAGCGCAAACAGGATGGTGGCGAGGATTTGCGCGCCCAAAGCCAGGTAGGCGTCGAAGATGAAATAGGCGGCGATCGCGACCAGCCACGGCAGCGCTTCCCACAGCCGCAAGCGATGGCGCCGCCCGAACGCCGCGCGCATCGCCTCGGGTGTGCCGGCCTCCGCCACCGATTTCATCGCACCAACCCAAACAGGCCGCGCGGCCGCCACAGCAGCACTGCCATTGTGAGAGCATAGATGAAGAAGGCGCCAAGTTCAGGCACCAGATATTTGAACGCGGTGTCCGCGGTCCCGAGCAGCAGTGAGGCCACGAACGGCCCGCGGATGCTGCCGAGGCCGCCAACCGAGACGACGATCAGGAAGTAAACGAGGTTGGCGAGCGCGTAGTTCGGGTCGATCGGGATGATATCGGCGCCGAGGCCGCCGCCGAGCGCCGCAAGCCCGCTGCCGAGCGCAAATGACAAGGTGAACAGTCGCGAGGTGTTGATGCCGACCGACTGCGCCATGCGGAGGTTGTCGACCGCCGCGCGGATCTGCGCGCCGAACTTCGTGCGCTCGAGCCCGAGCCACAACGCCGTTACAAGGATCGCGCCGGCGACGATCAGGAAGCTGCGGTAGGTGGGAAACTCGCGAAAGCCGAGATCGAGATGGCCACTGAGCAGCGGCGGCAGCAGCATCGGCTGCGACACCGGACCCCAGATGTAATTGGCGATCGCGACCGACATGAAGACGAGTCCCATGGTCAGCAGCACCTGGTCGAGCTCGTCGCCGCCGTAAAGCCGCCGATAGAGCAGCCGCTCGAGAATCAGGCTGATGACCACCGCGACCGCGACCGCCGCCGCGAGCGCAAGTGGGAACGGCACGCCCGCGCGGCCCATCAACGTGGTCATGGCGTAACCCCCCGCCATGGCGAATACGCCGTGCGCGAGGTTGATGAATCCCATCAGCCCCATGGTGACCGAAAGGCCGACCGAAATGAGATAGAGCACCATGGCGAGCGCGAGGCCATGGAAGGCAATGCTGACAACGGCGGCAAACGCTTCGGTCATGCGGAGGGACGCAATCTCACGTTCGTCATCGCCCGCGAAAGCGGGCGATCCAGTAACCACAGACCTTTCAAATAAAACTGCGGGCGGTGTTTACTGGATGCCCCGCTTTCGCGGGGCATGACGAGGGCTGAGAGGGACACGGGAGCTCATCACTTCGGCGGGTTGAGCTCCTTCCACGGGTCCTTCACGTTGGGGATCGTGTCGAACTCGACGTTGGCCAGCTTGCCGTCCTTCATTTGGGTGCGACGCATGTAGACGTTCTGGATGATGTCGCGCGTGTCGGGGTCGATCATGATCGGCCCGCGCGGGCTCTCGTGCTTCCAGCCCTTGAGGATCGCCATCGCCTTGTCGCCGTCGAACTTGCCGTTGGTCTGTTTGATGACATCGAAAAACGCCGCCGTTCCGTCCCAACCGCCGACGGAGAGGAAATCAGGAATGGCCTTGGTGCCGTATTCGGCGTTCCACGCGGCGAGGAAGGCCGCGTTGGCGGACCGCTGCCCGGCCATTGAATAGATCCCGGAGGTGATCAGGTCGACCGGCGTGTCTCCCATGTTGGGCAGTTCCTCTTCCGGCACCAAGTCCTGGGTCGAGACGACGGAAATGCCGGCCTCGCGCAACTTGAGGTCCTTGATCGCCTTCATGACCGCGGTCGCCTGGCCGCCGGCCGGAATGAAGATGAACAGCACGTCGGGAGCCGCATCCTTGACCTTCTGCACGAACGGAACGAAGTCCGGGTTGGTGGTCGGGAAGCGCACCGCGCCCACGATCTGCCCGCCGGCGTCGGTGAACGACTTTGAAAAGGCGGCTTCCGAATCGTGACCGGGGATGAAGTCGCTCACCGCCGTGTAGGCTTTCTTCCAACCCTTCTGCGCCGCCCATTTGCCGAGCGGATAGGCCTGCTGCCACAGCGTGAAGGAGACGCGCGCGACGTAAGGCGAGATGCGCGGGATGGCGACACCCGCCGCGTTGGTGATGACGAGCGGAATCTTGGCCTCGGCGGTCAGCGGCGCGACCGCAGCCGCGATGGGGGAACCGACGATTCCCAACAACGCCTGCACGCGCTCGCGGGTCATCAGTTCCTGCGCCACGCGCTTGCCGACCTCGGGCGCCGCTGTGTCATCGCGGCGGATCAGTTCGACCTTCACGCCTGGGGGCAAGTCCTTCTCGTGTGTCTTGACGTAAAGGCTGATGCCCTTCTCCATCTCGTCGCCGGCCTGGGCGAGAAACCCCGTGTTGCTGTTGATGAGGCCGATCTTGACGGTCTGCGCATGCCCCTGCGTTCCGGCCGCGACGGCCATGCCTGTCGCTGCCACCAGGACGGCAGCAAAATTTCCGAACCGCATTCAATCCTCCCAGATGCACTCGCGCCCCTTGGCGGCCGAAACCTACCATAGTTCGAACGCAATCCAGGCTGGGATTTGGCGAACCCGATTGGGCCCGTACCGCGGCCCGCCGGCGGACTCGTGCTAAACGCTCTCGCATGCACAGGTGGTTTGACCTCCTGGACCGTCTCGTTGCGGCGACCTTACGCAGCCTGCAGTGGCTGATTCTACCGGTCGTGCTTCTGTTGTTCCTGCAATGGCCGTTGCGCGACCTCGTGCGCAGCCATTCGCGCGAGGCGAACGATCTCGGCCAATGGTTATTCGCCCTCTACGTCGCCGCGAGCGTCACGGCGGCGACCCGTGCGCGCACCCATCTCGCCGCCGACATGCTGGCGCGGCGCTACCGCCCTGCCGCGCGCACGTGGCTGGTCCGATGCGGAGCGGCGCTGGGGCTCGTGCCGTGGGCCCTCCTCGTGCTGATCGCCGGCAAAAATTCGGTTTGGACTTCGCTCGTTTCGCTCGAAGCTTTTCCCGATACCTACAACCCGGGCTATTTCATCATCAAACTCTCGCTGTGGCTCCTGGCGGGGCTGGTGCTCGCGCAGGCCGTGCTCGATATCGCGCGGCCGCGACCGGAGACCGCGTCGTGACCGCGTGGTCCGGCCTAACGCTCCTGCTCCTGGTGGCCGCCGGCATCGTGTTGACGGGCCTGCCGGCGTTCGTCGTGCTCATTGCCGTTGCTTCCTTCGGCGCATTGGCTGGACTCGTCACCGGCGCGGTGCCGTACTCCTTGCTGACGGCGCTGCCGGGCCGGCTGGTGAACCTGCTCGAAAATGATTTGCTCCAGGCCTTGCCGCTCTACGTGCTCATGGGGCTCCTGCTCGATCGCCTGCCGATCGCCCGGGCGCTGTTTCGCAGCGGGCTCGCCGTGCTGCCGCCCTCGCCGTCCGCTCCGCTCGTCTCCGGCATGGGCCTTGGCGCGCTGCTCGGGCCGATGAACGGCTCGGTCGGGGCGAGCGTGCTGGGGCTCTCGCGCGTCGTCGCGCCGCGCCTGGCCGAGCGCGGCATTCCGGAGCCCCTGCGCTACGCCGCGGTTGCGGTGGCGAGCACGCTCGGCGTCGTCATCCCGCCCTCGCTGGTGCTGATCCTGCTCGGCGACGCCATGCTCAACGCGCACACGATCGCGGTCACGGCGACCGGCCGCACCGATCGCGTGATCAACACGCAGGACGTATTCCATGGCGCGCTCGGGCCGGCCGCACTGTCGCTCGCGCTGACCATCGGGGTCGCGTGGATTGTCGGGCGGCGCGTAGACGGAAACGCGAAGCCCGCGCGCGAGCGCGTGGGCGCGGCCGATGCGGTCACCGCCGTAGTCGCGCTTGTGGCCCTAGTGATCCTGCTTGGCGGCGTCGCGACGGGTTATTTCTACGCGGTCGAGGCGGCCGCCATGGGGGCGACTGCGTTGTTGCTGATGGGCTTTGTGACGGGCCGGCTGCGCGTCGCGCCGCTGCGTCAGGTGCTCGCGGACGCCATGGCGATAACGGGCGCGCTATTCGCGCTGCTGATCGCGGCGACCACACTCACCCTGGTGCTGCGCCTGCTCGGCACCGATCGGCTGGTGGGCGACTGGCTCATCGCCATGCCGGGCAGCGAGAAGCTCGTGGTCGCGATCGTGCTCGTGGCGATCGGGCTTTCCGCCTTCGTGCTCGACGCCTTCGAAATCATCTTTGTCATCGTGCCGATCGTCATTCCCCCGCTGCTGGTGCGCGTTGCCGACGCGCGCTGGGTCGCGGCCCTGGTGCTGCTGACCTTGCAGACGAGCTTCCTGCTGCCGCCGTTCGGCTACGCCCTAATGATGGTGCGCGGCATCCTCAAGGGACATGTCGCGATCGGGGCGCTCACCCGCGCCCTGCTGCCGTTCCTGCTGGCGCAATGGGCCGTCCTCGCCATCGTGCTCGCGGCCCCCCAGCTAACCCATTTGGGTGAAAGGGCCGGCGAGGCCACGCGCGCCCCCGAACGCCCCCTTTCCCCGGAAGAGCTCGACCGCCGGATCGAGCAGCAATTGCCCCCACCTCCGGATATCCCGGCGCCGGACCTGAAATGAGGCGTGATCTGCATAGGATGCCGCTGGGACGCGCGTCAGGGCGGACATGACGCGCCGGGGCGATTGGTATAAACCGGGGGAGCGTCATTGCGAGGAGCCCCGCAGGGGCGACGAAGCAATCCAGAGACGTGAACGTGACCCCTGGATTGCTTCGCTGCGCTCGCAATGACAAAGCAAGCCAGTGCCATGATCGTCCTGATCGACAATTACGACAGCTTCACCTTCAACCTGGTCCATTATCTCGGCGACCTGGGCGCCGAAGTCGTCGTACACCGCAATGACAAGCTGGCAGCCGCCGACGTGATCAAGGCCGATCCCGACGCGATCGTGCTCTCACCCGGCCCGTGCACGCCGAACGAAGCCGGCATCTGCCTCGAGCTGATCGAAAAGGCGGCTCCCTCGATTCCGATCCTAGGCGTGTGCCTTGGTCATCAGGCACTAGGACAGGCATTCGGCGGCGAAGTCGTGCGCGCGCCCGTGCCGGTGCACGGCAAGCTGAGCGAAATCATCCATCAGGCAACCGGCATTTTCCACGGCATCAACGGCCCCTTCCGAGCGACCCGCTATCACTCGCTGGTGGTAGGCCGCGAGCCGATGCCGGAGGAACTCACGATCACCGCCGAGACCGACGACAAGTTGGTTATGGGCCTCGCGCACAAGCGGCTGCCGGCACACGGCGTTCAATTTCATCCCGAGAGCATCGCGTCCGAGCACGGTCACCGCATCCTGCAAAACTTTCTCGATATCGCCGGCGACTGGAACGCCGCGACCGGCCGGCGCAAGACGCCGGCGCGTGCAGCGCACTGAGTTCGCGCCATGGAGGACTTCAAGTCTCTCATCGGCAAAGTCGCAACCGGCGCCGAGCTGACGGTCCAGGAATCCGCCGATGCCTTCGACCGCATGATGTCGGGGGAAGCAACGCCCTCGCAGATGGGCGCGTTGCTGATGGGGCTGCGCGTGCGCGGCGAGACCGTCGAGGAGATCACCGGCGCGGTGACCACCATGCGCGCCAAAATGCTCACGGTGGCCGCACCGGAGGACGCCATCGACGTGGTCGGCACCGGCGGCGACGCGTCGGGCTCCTACAATATTTCGACTTGCGCCGCTTTCATCGTTGCCGGCGCCGGCGTCCCCGTCGCCAAGCACGGCAATCGCGCGCTCTCGTCGCGCTCGGGAGCGGCCGACGTGCTTGCGGCGCTCGGCGTGCGCATCGATCTCGGGCCCGAGGAGATCGCGCAGTGCATCGCGCAGGCGGGCATCGGCTTCATGTTCGCCCCGCTGCACCATCCCGCCATGAAGCACGTGGGTCCGACCCGGGTCGAACTCGGCACCCGCACCATTTTTAATTTGCTAGGCCCGCTGTCTAACCCCGCTGGCGTCAAACGCCAGATGGTCGGCGTCTTCTCGCGGCATTGGGTCGAGCCGCTGGCAAACGTGCTGGCGCGCCTCGGCTCTGAGCGCGCCATGGTGGTGCATGGCTCCGATGGCCTTGACGAAATCACCACCGCCGGACCGACCAGCGTCGCCTCGCTCGAGAACGGCACGGTGCGGACGTTCGAAATCAGCCCGGAGGATGTCGGACTACCCAAGGCCGATCCCAAGCGACTGCTCGGTGGCGACGCCGAGGCGAACGCGGCGGCACTCTTCGCCGTGCTCAAGGGAGAGAAAAGCCCGTATCGTGACGTCGCGCTGTTCAATGCGGCCGCCGCGCTGGTCGTCGCCGGCCGTGCTAAAGACCTCGCGGGCGGCATGACATTGGCGCGGACCTCGATCGACTCCGGGGAGGCGGAAGGCCGGCTCGACCGGCTCATTGCCGTGTCAAACGATGTGCAGCCGGCATGAGCGACATCCTCACAAAAATCGAAGCCTATAAGCGCGAAGAGATCGCGGCGGCAAAGCGCGCGCAGCCGTTCGCTGCGGTCGAGGCGCGCGCGCGCGCCATGCCTGCGCCGCGCGGCTTCGCGGACGCTATCGCGCGCCGGCTCACGGACGGCAATTACGCGCTCATCGCCGAGATAAAGAAGGCGAGCCCCTCCAAAGGCCTGATCCGCGCCGACTTCGATCCGCCGGCGTTGGCGCGCGCCTACGCGGCGGGCGGTGCCACCTGCCTCTCGGTGCTCACCGACGCGCCCTCCTTCCAGGGACGCCCCGAGTATCTCACCGACGCGCGCGCCGCGACTGCGCTGCCGGCGCTGCGCAAGGATTTCATGTACGAGCCCTATCAGGTGGCTGAGGCGCGTGCGCTCGGCGCGGACTGCATCCTCATCATCATGGCGGCGGTCGATGACGCGGAAGCGCACGATTTGGAACAGGCCGCCGGCAGCTACGGCATGGACGTCTTGATCGAGGTCCACGACGAAGCCGAGGTCGAGCGCGCGCAGCGTCTGCGCTCGCGGCTCATCGGCATCAACAACCGCGACCTCAAGACATTCAAGACGACGCTCACGACGAGCGAACGGCTGGCGCCGATGATCCCGCGCGACCGCATCGTGGTCGGCGAGAGCGGCGTCAATGCGCCGGCCGATCTCGCGCGCCTCGCCCGCGTCGGCATTACCACCTTCCTGGTGGGTGAAAGTCTGATGCGCCAAACCGATGTTGCCGCTGCCACGCGAGCATTGCTCGCGCGCGAGCCGGTGCAGCGCGCGCCGGCCGCCGAGTAGGAAACGTGCCGAAAACCCTGACGCATCTGGCGGCGGGCGGCGAAGCCCGCATGGTCGACGTCTCGGCAAAACCCGAGACCGAGCGCGTTGCCGTGGCCGAAGGCCGCGTGATCATGGCGCCCGCAACGCTCGACATTGTCCTCAAAGGCGATGCCAAGAAAGGCGATGTGCTAGGTGCCGCGCGCATTGCCGGCATCATGGCAGCCAAGCGCACGCACGAGCTGATCCCGCTCTGCCATCCGCTCAATATTTCGAAAGTCGACGTCGATCTCGCGCCGGACAGCAAACTGCCCGGCGTCGTCGTGCGCGCAACCGTGAGCGTCACCGGCCGCACCGGCGTCGAGATGGAGGCGCTGACCGCGGCTTCGGTCGCCTGCCTGACCATCTACGACATGGTCAAGGCGATCGAGCGCGGCATGCGCATCGAGGGCATCCGCCTGATCGAAAAGCGCGGCGGCAAATCCGGCCACTGGCGTGCCGCGGAGGCATGACGTGGCGCTGCTGCCGGTCGCGGAGGCGCTCGCCCGCGTGCTCGACGGCGTCGCGCCGCTCCCGGCCGAGCAGGTCGTCGTAGCCGAAGCCCATGGCCGGGTGCTGGCGGCCGACCTTGCCGCCTTGCGCACGCAGCCCCCGGACGCGCTGTCCGCCATGGACGGTTATGCCGTGCGTGCGGACGATGTTGCCAAGGCGCCGGCGAAGCTGCGGGTGATCGGCGAAGTCGCGGCCGGCCGCCCGTTCGACGGCACCGTCAGGACGGGAGAGGCCGCGCGCATCTTTACCGGCGGCGTGCTGCCCGCGGGGGCCGACACCATCGTGATTCAAGAAAACACCGAGCGCGATGGCACCTCTCTCCTCGTCACCGTTCCCAGCAAGATCGGGCGTCACGTGCGCGAGCGCGGGCTCGATTTTCGCGAGGGCGACGTGTTGCTGCCGGCCGGCCACCGGCTGCGTGACCGTGATGTTGCTCTTGCGGCGGCCATGAACCACGCGCGTGTTCCGGTACGCCGGGTGCCACGCGTGGCGCTGCTCGCAACCGGCGACGAACTGGTCGCGCCTGGCGTTTCGCCCGGGCCGGGCCAGATCGTTTATTCGAACGGCTTTGCACTTGCGGCGCTGGCGCGCTCCGAGGGTGCCGAGGTGATCGATCTCGGCATCGTTCCCGACCGCGTGGACGATACCGTTGCGGCGATCGATGCCGCCACGCGCCGGCGCGCGGACGTCCTGGTGACCACGGGCGGTGCTTCCGTCGGCGAGTACGATCTGGTCCAGCAGTCGCTCGCCGCCCGCGGCATGGCGCTGTCGTTCTGGAAAGTTGCGATGCGGCCCGGGCGCCCCATGATGCACGGCGTGCTCGGCGGCATGCGCGTGCTCGGGCTGCCCGGCAATCCGGTATCGGCTTACGTGTGCGGTTTTTTGTTCCTGGCGCCGCTGATCCGGCGGCTGCTGGGCCGTCCCGAGGCCGAGGTCCCGACCGACGCGGCGGTGCTCGGGCGCGACCTGCCGGCGAACGACGAACGCGCCGACTATCTTCGCTCAAGCCTCACGCACACGGACAAAGGCCTGGTCGCGACTCCTTTCGAGATACAGGACAGCTCGATGCTGGCGCTGCTCGCCAAAGCCGACTGTCTTGTGATTCGCGAGCCGTTTGCGCCGTCCGCTCCCGCCGGTTCGGCCTGCCGGATCGTTAAGTTGGATCGTTAAGCCCGCTTTTTTGCGGTTCCTCGACTTCTTCACCTCAAATTAAAGGGTTGTGGAACACATAAAGAACGTATAGGGTCTGTTCATGATTTGTTTTCGCGAGTCGTGACGGGCGGATCCGAGAGCGAGGAACGGGGAAATGCTTACCCGGAAGCAACTAGAACTACTGCGTTTCATTCACGAACGTCTCAAGGAGGCGGGCGTGCCGCCTTCGTTCGACGAGATGAAGGATGCGCTGGACCTGCGATCGAAATCGGGCATCCACCGCCTGATCACCGCGCTCGAGGAGCGTGGTTTCATCCGGCGCCTGCCCAACCGAGCGCGCGCGATCGAGGTGGTGCGGCTCCCCGACGCGGTCAGTCACGGCATGGGCGGCCGAACGCGCGGCTTCACCCCGAGCGTCATCGAAGGGCACTTGGGCCGGGTGCGCGCGCCGTCCGAGGATGAAGGTGGCCGTCCGGTTGCGGTGCCAGTCATGGGCCGCATCGCCGCCGGCACGCCGATCGAGGCGATCCAGACGCGCAGTCACACGATCAACATTCCGCCCGACCTGCTCTCGGCGGGCGAGCACTTCGCTCTCGAAGTGCGCGGCGACTCGATGATCGAAGCCGGCATTCTCGACGGCGATCTCGTGCTCATCCGCCGCGGCGAGACCGCCGACACCGGCGATATCGTGGTCGCGCTCATCGATGACGAGGAGGCGACGCTCAAGCGCTTCCGCCGGCGCGGCGCTTCGATCGCGCTCGAGCCCGCGAACACCTCGCACGAAGTGCGCATCCTGCCACCCAGCCGGGTGAAGATTCAGGGCAAGCTCGTCGGGCTGTTCCGGCGGTACTAATCGTCCGGCCCAAGGTCCGTTGGCTTCGGCGCCGCGTCGCGCGAATGTGGCTTCGGCGAGGCGGCGCTCGGCTCAGACGTCGATGATGACGGGGAAGCGGTCGCGCGTGTGCGTGCCCACGGACGGTCGTAGCCATCCGGCCGCGCCGGCGTAACTTCCCATGAACTGCCGTTCCGGTGCAGCGCCAGCGCGCCCGATCGCATGCGCACGGCGCGGTCGACCGCCGTCGCCGGACAATCGGGCGGCGCCGAACGCGAAGAGACGACCAGCACGGCGCGCTGGCAATCTTCCGCGAAGGCTTCCGGTCCGATCGTGAGCGCAACCAGCGACCGGTCGGGGAGCCGCGCATTGCAGCCGACCGCATCGCAGACAGCGCCGGCGGCCAGAGTCGGGTCGGCGGTGGTGCGCGCGTCCGCATCGGCGCCGAGCCATTCCTTCACGGCAAAGGCATCGCCGCCCTTCTTGACGACCGTAAGCTTTCCATCCGCGCCGCGCACCGCCATGAGATCGCCGCTCGGCGCGATCAGCACGTCTGGCCGCGGCGTCAGGAATACCCAAACAACACTCGCCGCTATCGCTGCCGCGCCGCCCCAACGCAGCGGCGAACGCATCACGCAGAGCATCACCAACCCCGCCGTGCACAGAAGCAGCGGGCCCGTGCCGAAAGCCGGAACGCGACCGACGGCGCCCGGCAAACTCGCGACCCACATCGCAATGGCGTCCATCCACTCGATGCCCACGCCCATGAGCCGCCACAGCGGATCGTCAAAGCCGAACGGCATGGCGACAACCCCGAGCATGCCGGCCGGCATGATCCAGGCGGAGACGATCGGCATGGCGAGAAGATTGGCGAGCACGCCGTAGGGCGCCATGCGGTGGAAGTGATAAGCGGCGTAGGGCGTCGTTCCGGCGCCGGCGACGAGAGAGGCGAATATCAGACCGGCGACTTCAAAGACGCCCCACAGCGCGATGCGCGCGCCGAGCGGCGTGTCCGCGTGCCTGGTCTTCCACGGCAGCCCGCGCTCGTAAGCGGCGATCAGCGCCAGCGTGGCGGCGAACGACATCTGAAAGCTTGGATGCACCACCGCCTCGGGTGCCAGCAGCAATACGAGGATCGCCGCCGCGCCGATCGTACGGAGCGTGAGCGCCTGCCGGTCGATTAGAACCGCCCCCAGCACAAAGGCGGTCATGTAGTACGAGCGCTGGGTCGCGACCTCGGCGCCGGAAAGAAGCAGGTAGAAGGTCGCGGCGGCCAGTGCGGCGAGCGCCGCCCATTTCTTGATCGGCCGGCGCAAGGCGAAGCCGGGGATGATCGCCAGCACAGCCCGCACGAGGAAGAACACGACGCCCGCGACCACCGCCATGTGGTAGCCGGAGATCGACAACACATGCGCGAGACTCGAAATATACATCGCGTCGTTGAGCGGTCCGGAGATGGCGTCGCGCTTGCCGGTGATCAGCGCGGAGGCAATCGAGCCCGCATCGCCCGGCACCGCGGCACGGATGCGCCGATCGATGCCGTCGCGCATGTTCTCGACGAAGGCGGCGTAGGTGAGCCACAGGGTCAGGCGGCGCGGCGGCTCCATGATCTTGATCTCGCCACTGGCCCGGCCGGTGGCGCCGATACCCTGGAAATAAAGATCGCGGGCAAAGTCGTAACTGCCGGGCCGCAACGGCGCGCGCGGCGCATCGAGGCGCGCCTGCATTTCGATGAATGCGCCGACCGGGGGCGCTTGGCCCTTGCGCACAGATACCCGCACCCGTTCGGGCGCATCATTGAGATGCCGGCTTTCCAGCCGCTCCACCTTCACCACGATCCGATCGCTGCGTTCGCGCTCCTCGCGCACTTCGACCCACCCAGCAATCGTGATGCCGCCGGCGGAATGATGGAGCACCGGATGCGCGATCAGGGCGCTCTTGATGGTGATCGTCGCAAAGCCGGCACAGGCCGCGGCGGCCGCCACGAGCAAGGGAAACGCGACGGGTCGTGCCCGCGCCAGGACCGCCGCGATGATCAAAGCGAGCGCCAGCGCCGGTGCCGGAATCAGGATCGGCTCATGCTGGGCGGCGAAATAGACGAGGATGCCGCTCGCAAAAGCGACCGGCAGCCATGGAATGAGCCGGCCGGGCGCAACCTCCGCAGCGAGCCACAGGCGCACGGTGGCGAACGGCGTCGCGCCGAACCACGGGCGGCCGCCCCACCACGGAAACGCCGGACCATATCCCGCTGGAGCGCGCGGCGGCCATGTTGCCGCTTGCCCTCGCGCTCCTCGCCGAGGACTCATGACGCCACCCATCCCACGCAACTGCGCTCACGCGCACATCGAAACCAACCGACCAGCGGCTGTTATTCTGTGGAACCCGCGCGCCGACAGGACCTACGCTACACCTGTTGACAGTGCTGTGATACAGGACTCGGGCGCGAACGCGCGGCCGTAGTGTCCCGGTTCCGAAGTTCGCCCGAGTTTGCCGCGCGCACGGTAGCGAACTTCGGAACCGTAGGACACTAGCAACGCTATGACTCTAGTGCCGTTTTGAACCCGAAGTTCGCAACCGGGCTTGCGGCAATGTAGTGCGAACTTCGGGTTCGCGGCACTAGTGGATCGTTGTCATCACGTGGATCGTTGTCATCACGGCATGACCGGCACCGTCGTTACCCGTTTCGCGCCCTCGCCTACAGGCTTTCTGCATATCGGCAGCGCGCGCACCGCATTGTTCAACTGGCTCTACGCGCGCCGGCATGGCGGCCGCATGTTGCTGCGGATCGAAGACACCGACCGCGAGCGCTCGACCAAGGCGGCGATCGACGCGATCCTCGACGGGCTCGACTGGCTCGGGCTCGGCTGGGATTGCGACGCGATTTATCAGTCGACCCGCGCGGATCGTCACCGCGCCGCAGTCGAGGAACTGCTCGCCACCGGTCGCGCCTACCGCTGCTACGCGACCCCGCAGGAACTCGATGACATGCGCGAAAAGGCGCGACGCGAGGGTCGGGCCAGGCTCTACGACGGGCGCTGGCGCGATCGTGATCCCAGTGAAGCACCTGCCGGCATCAAACCTGCCATCCGCCTCAAAGCCCCGCTCGAGGGCGAGACCGCCATCGAGGACGCGGTTCAAGGCCGGGTCGTGTGGCAGAACAAAGATCTCGACGACCTCGTACTGCTGCGCTCGGACGGCACGCCCACCTACATGCTCGCGGTCGTGGTCGACGACCACGACATGGCGGTGACCCACATCATCCGCGGCGACGACCACCTCACCAACGCGGCCCGCCAGACGCAGATCTATCAGGCGCTGGGGTGGCCAGTTCCGGCCATGGCCCACATCCCGCTGATCCACGGTCCGGACGGCTCGAAGCTGTCGAAACGCCACGGCGCGCTAGGCGTCGATGCCTACCGCGCCATGGGCTACCTGCCGGCGGCCATGCGCAACTATCTCGTGCGGCTCGGATGGAGCCATGGCGATCAGGAAATATTCTCGACCGAGGAGATGATCGCGGCCTTCGACCTCGCGCACGTCGGTCGCTCGCCTGCGCGTTTCGATTTCGCCAAACTTGAGAACCTCAACGGGCATTACATCCGCCAGACCGCGGACACGGAGTTGGTCGACGAAATCGAGCGCCTTCTCCCGCATCTTGCGGCCGGCGCCGAACTCAAGGCGAAGATGACCCCGGCGCTAAAAGACAAATTGATCGCCGCGATGCCGGCCTTGAAGGAGCGCGCGAAGACCCTGGTCGAGCTCGTCGAGAGCGCCCGCTATATCTACGCCGATCGTCCGCTCGACTTGGACGAAAAGGCGGCGGCGCTTCTCACCCCGGAGGCAAGGGACACGATCGCAGAATTGTTGCCTGAGTTGGAGAAGCTGCAGCCCTGGGCAGCCGCCGGCCTTGAAGCGGCCGTGCGGACCTTCGCCGAACGCGTCGGCCGCAAGCTCGGCGCCGTAGCGCAGCCGTTGCGCGCGGCTTTGACCGGGCGAACCACCTCGCCCGGTATTTTCGACGTGCTGGCGGTGCTCGGGAAGGACGAGAGCCTGGCGCGGCTGCGCGATCAGGCGGCACCGTGAAGCCACATCCAACTCGCACAGGTAGCGCCAGATCAACAGGCCCCGAGTGGCGTCGCAGCGACCTTGCGGGGCACCCGTGGATGGGCTACCTCCGTTACCAGGATCCGAAAGCCAGCCGGGGCTTTATGACGGCCGCGTCAGGGCACCGTTCAAACGGTGACCTGGCAAGCCGGAGGGTCCACCCGATCATTTTAATTCGAGGGTTGGATCATGGACGCGACCACGGACGCCAAAAACAAAACCGCAAGTTTGAATATCGGCAACGAGAGCTGGTCGTTCCCGATTTACGAGGGAACGATTGGCCCCGAGGTCATCGATATTTCGAAGCTTTATAACGTCAGCGGCCGTTTCACCTACGACCCCGGCTTCACCTCGACTGGCAGCTGCGAATCCAAGATCACCTACATTGACGGCGACGAAGGGGTCCTGCTCTATCGCGGCTATCCGATCGAGCAGCTGGCCGAGCACGGCGACTTCCTCGAGGCCTGCTACCTGCTGCTCTATGGCGAGCTGCCGACCGCCGCACAAAAGGCCGACTTCGATTACCGGGTCACGCGCCACACCATGGTGCACGACCAGATGAATCGCTTCTTTCAGGGTTTCCGGCGCGACGCCCATCCGATGGCCGTGATGGTCGCATGCGTTGGCGCGCTTTCCGCCTTCTACCACGACTCCACGGATATTTCCGATCCGATGCAGCGGATGATCGCCTCGATCCGCATGATCGCCAAAATGCCGACGCTCGCGGCGATGGCCTACAAATACTCGATCGGCCAGCCGTTCATGTATCCGAAGAACGACCTCGACTACTCCTCGAATTTCCTGCGCATGTGCTTTGCGGTGCCGTGCGAGGATTACAAGGCCAACCCGGTGCTCGCGCGCGCCATGGACCGCATCTTCATCCTGCACGCCGACCACGAGCAGAATGCATCGACGTCGACGGTGCGGGTCGCCGGCTCCTCCGGCGCCAATCCATTCGCCTGCATCGCCGCCGGGATCGCCTGTCTATGGGGGCCGGCGCACGGCGGCGCCAACGAGGCCGCGCTCAAGATGCTCGCGGAAATCGGCCGCGCCGAGCGCATCCCCGAGTTCATCAAAAAGGCCAAGAGCAAGAACGATCCATTCCGTCTGATGGGGTTCGGCCACCGGGTCTACAAACACTACGACCCCCGCGCCAAGATCATGCAGAAGACCTGCTACGAGGTTCTCAACGAGACCGGCCACAAGGACGATCCTATGCTCGAAGTGGCGCTCGAACTCGAGCGCATTGCGCTGAGCGACGAATATTTCATCGAGAAGAAGCTCTATCCCAACGTCGACTTCTACTCGGGCATCACGCTCAAGGCGATGGGCTTCCCCACCACGATGTTCACCGTGTTGTTCGCGCTGGCGCGCACGGTCGGCTGGATCGCGCAGTGGAAGGAAATGATCGAAGATCCGAACCAGAAGATCGGGCGCCCGCGCCAGCTTTACACCGGTGCGACGCGACGCGAGTATCTACCGCTCTCGCGCCGCAAGTAGCGCAGTTCAACTTTTCGCGGGCTGGCACGTGTGGGCGGCGGCGCCCTCGCTACGAGCAGCTGCGGCGCCATCATAAGCCCAGGTGAGATAGGCGCCGCCCCACGCGAACCCACCGCCGAACGCGACCAAAATCATCCGGTCGCCCAGCTTGAGCCGCGGCTCGTAATCCCACAGACACAATGGGATCGACGCCGCAGTCGTATTGCCGTACTTGTGGATTGTCATCATCACCCGGTCCATGGGCACGCCGGCACGCTCGGCGGCCGCTTCGACGATACGGCGGTTGGCTTGGTGCGGAACGAGCCAATCCACGTCGGCGGCGGTGAGATGATTGCGCGCGATGAGTTCGCTAGAAACTTCCGCCATACGAGCGACCGCAAATTTGTAGACCGCGGCACCCTCCTGATAGACGTGATGGAGCCGCTTTGCCACCGTCTCGGCGGTCGGCGGCATTCGGCTGCCGCCGGCCTTCTGATGCAAATACTGCATGCCCGAGCCGTCCGAGCGGAGCTGGACGTCGATCATCCCGTGGCCGTTGCTGCTCGGCTCAATCAGCACCGCACCGGCACCGTCGCCGAACAGCACGCAAGTGGCCCGGTCGGCGTAGTCGACGACCGACGACATCTTGTCGGCGCCCACCAGCACGACCTTCCGATGCGTTCCGGTCGCGATGAATTGGCGCCCGATCTCCAGCGCATAGACGAAGCTCGAACAGCCGGCCTGGATGTCGAAGCTGCCGATATTGCGGACCCCTACCATGTCGCACACCATATTGGCGGTCGCCGGATACACCATGTCGGGCGTGTTGGTGGCGCAGATGAGCAGATCGACCTCGCCTGGATCGGTGCCGGTTTTAGCGAGCAACCCGCGCACCGCGGCGGCGGCCATGTGTGACGTCCCTAGCCCTTCACCTTTGAGGACGCGGCGTTCTTTGATACCGGTGCGTTCCGTTATCCAGGCGTCGGTCGTGTCGACGATGGTGGCGAGTTCGGCGTTGGTCAGCACGTAGTCGGGCAAATACCCGAACACGCCGGTGATGGCGGCCCATTTCAGCGCGCTCTCGGATGAAGGAACCGGGCCGGCCATGCGCCCCCGCTCGCTCACGTCGTCGATAGCACGTTTGCGGGCGCGGCAAAGCGGGCCCCGCGCGCTTCTGCGATCACGCTGAGAATAACGTCGGCGGCTTTGCCGCTCGGCGTCGCCGGCAGGCCCATGACCTCATCGAGGCGCGCAAACGCCTCGACTTGGCGGCGCCGTTCCGGCGTGTCGCCGAGCAAGGCAATAAGCGCATCGGCGAGAGCCGGCGCGGTGCAGTCGCCTTGCAGGAACTCCGGCACGACGCGCGCGCCCAGCACGAGATTCGCCAGGATCACGCTGTCGACGCTGGTTTGCAGCCGCACAAGCGGTCGGGCGAGTGCCATCTCGAGCGCGCCGATGCGATAAGCGCCGACTGTCGGCACGCCGGCGAGCGCCAGCTCGAGCGTTACCGTTCCGGACGCGGCGAGCGCCGCACGGGCTTGGCGGAACGCCGCGCGTTTTTCTTCGTGATCGACCACGAGGCGCGGGTGCAGGGGCCAATCGGCCGTCGCGCGGCGCAACGTTTCGACAATCGCCGGCACCGTGGGCATGACCAGTTCGAGCCGACCGTAACGTTCCTGCGCCAATCGCACCGCCGCCGCGAACGGGGCGAGCAACCGGCGGATTTCGCTCGACCGGCTTCCCGGCAGCACCAGCATGACGGGTGGATCGGCGAGCCGGCGTTGAGATTCCGCTTCGCTCGGGCGCAATTCGCCGATCTGCTCGCAGAGCGGATGGCCGACATAGGTGCATGGCGGTCCGCTCAGGCGCGCGTGCACCTGCGGCTCGAATGGCAAGATGGCGAGCACATGATCGACATACGCGCGCATGGCGCGGGCCCGCCCCGGGCGCCACGCCCACACCGACGGCGAGACGTAATCCACTATCGGGATGCCTGGCGCAGCGGCCCGCACCCGCCGCGCGACGCGATGAGTAAAGTCCGGGCTGTCGATGATCACGAGCGCATCGGGCCGCGCGGCCGCGGTGGCGCTCGCAGCCTGCCGGATGCGGCGCAGAATCATGGGCAAGCGGCGCGGGATCGCGAGAAATCCGAAAATCGCAAGATCGTCGATGGGGAAAAGACTCGCGAGCCCCGCCGCCTGCATCTCGTGGCCGCCCACGCCGCCAAAGCGAATCCTTCCGCCGCATCGCTGCGCGAGTGCCCGCATCAGCGCGGCGCCCAACCGATCGCCGGATTCCTCGGCCGCCACCAGATGGACCGTAAGCACGTCCGAGGTCATGGCCCGCGCTCATCCGGCGCGATGCCGGTGACAAAAATTCCCGCGCGATCGGCGGCGGCGCCGACCTCAGCAGGTTCCGCAACGATCGCCGCTCCCGCCATGACCGCGATCCCGGCAAGCCCAGCGCGCGCGGCGCCCGCAACGGTTGCCGGGCCGATCGCCGGTAGGTCGAAACGCCGGTCCTGCGCCGGTTTCGGCACTTTTACGAGCACGCCCGTGCCGACCGCCGAGCGCACGCGGCCGTCGCCGCGCAACCCAGCGATCCGCGCCAGCATCTGGTCGGTGCCTTCCGCGGCCTCGATCGCCAGCACATAGTTCTCGGCGACGACGAGCCCCTGGCCGACGTCGAACGGTCCGAGAGCGGAGAGCACCGCCACGCCGCGCGCGATGTCATCGCGGTCGCGCGCGGAGGGCTCGCGTCGGCCGATCGCACCTTCCGGCATCAGAATTTCCGGCGCAACTTCGTGGGCGCCGACGAACCTGAAACCGCGCTTCTCGAACAGGCGCGCGAGAATCGAGAGCAAATGATTGTCCCCGCCGCGAAACATCCTGATGATGCTGGGCAACTCGCGCAACGCTTCCCAATCGAAGCGGATGTCGCGCAGCGCGGGCCGCAAGACCGTGCCGATCATGACCAGGTCGCGGCAGCCCGCTGCTTTCGCCTGGCGGTGAAAGCGGCCGTATCGTCCGATGTCGATGAAGTAATGCGGGTAGCGCGCGACGGCCTCTGGGTCCACCCAGCCGCGCACCGGAAACAAAATGACGTCGCGGCCCTGGCGGATGACCGCATCGGCAACCGCAAACGGCAGCGCCCCGCCGCCGCAGATAATGGCGAGCGGTCCCTCGCCCGCATCCGCCGGCACCGTGCTCATGGCGCGGCAGCGGCAGCGACGCCGCCATGACGATCGACCGCAATGGTCAACGGCCGCGTGCCGCCTGCGCGAATGAACGCGATCACCCGCGCCACCATCGGCTGATCGGCGAACTCGGCAGCCACGCGCTCGATGCGCTCGCGAAATGCGCCGGGACTGAAGAACAATGTCTGATACGCTTGGCGCAGCTGACGGATCTCCTCCCGCGTGACGCCGCGCCGGCGGAGCCCCACCACGTTGAGGCCGACCAGGTTGGCGAGCGGCCCCTGCGCGCAGCCGAACGGAATGATGTCCGCACGCACGCCGGCGAGCCCGACGATCATGGCACCCTCGCCGATGCGCACGTGCTGGCGCACCGCCGCGTTGCCGCCAAACACCGTGCGATCGCCCACGCTCACATGTCCGCCGAGCACGACATTGTTGGCGAAAACCACGTCGTTGCCGACGACGCAGTCGTGGCCCACGTGCGAGCCTGCCATGAAGAAGCAGCGCTCGCCCACCTCGGTCACGCCGCGGTCGTCCTCCGTGCCGATGCTCATGGTGACGTTTTCGCGGATGTCGCAATCCGCACCCACCACGAGCCGGGTTGGACCGCCGCGGTATTTCACCGACTGCGGTGGCGAGCCGAGCGAGGCGAACGGATGAATTACGGTGCGCGGGCCGATGGAAGTATGGCCGGCGAGGTGCACGTGCGCGATCAGCCGGCAGTTGTCGCCGAGAACGACGTCGGGACCCACCACGCAATATGGGCCGACCGTCACCTCGCGTCCGATCGAAGCGGTGCCGACCACGCGCGCGGTGGAATCGATTGCGCTCATTCGTCCACGAGCAACGCGCCGAGCTCGGCCTCGGCAACGACCTGGCCGGCGACTTTCGCCTCGCCGCGAAACCACCACATGTTCCCGCGGCGCCTGATTTTGGTCATGTGATATTCAATCGTGTCGCCCGGCACCACCGGCCGGCGGAATTTCGCTTTGTCTATCGTGAGAAAAAATACCGCCTTCGGCCGCTCGGTTTTGCCGCGTGAGCGGATGCACAGGACGCCCCCCGTCTGCGCCATGCCTTCGATCATCAGAACGCCGGGGAACACTGGCTGGCCGGGGAAATGGCCGAGGAACTGCCATTCGTTGATGGTCACGTTCTTGATACCGATCGCGACTTCGTCGGCGCGCATGCCGACGATGCGGTCGACCATCAGGAACGGATAGCGGTGCGGCAAAGCCTCGAGGATCGCTGCGATGTCGGCGGCCTCGAGCGTCGTCTCGGCGTCGTTCATTGCCCTCCCCGGCTGCGGCCCATTAAGCGCCGCGCGGCGCCCTATTTTGGCCGACCGGCAAGAGCTTGTCGATTCGCGCGAATTTCGGCGGTGCGAGGCAAGCAACGCCAAGGGAGCGCCCTTTCGCAGGCGCATGCGGGCCTGCGTTCGAGCAGACCTAACTAAAACTTCGTGCCGCCGCCGAAGCGAAATTGCTGGACGATGTCGTATTGTTGTTTGGTGATGGCGAGCGAGTAGTCGAACCGCAGCGGACCGAACGGCGAATCCCAGATCAGGCCGGCGCCGACCGAGGAGCGGAGGTCCCACGGGCCGGTGTCGGCCAGCTGAATCGATTGGCCGGCGAACTGCGGAAATTGCGTGGGCCCGGTGTAGTTCCACACGTTGCCCGCGTCGCCAAAGACGGCAAACCGCAGCCCGACGTCCTTGGGCAGATTGGGTATCGGCGTCTGTACTTCGATCGTGGCGCCCCAGTAGTTCGTGCCGCCGACGTTGTCCTCCGTCGTACCGGGCGTCAGGTCGCGCGGGCCAAACCCATTGGGAGCAAATCCGCGCACCAGCCACGGGCCGCCGAAGAAGTTGTCGAGCATGCGCACCTGCTGGCCGCCCCACGCAGTCACGTTGCCGGCCTGAGCGCGGAAGATCGCGACCACGTCGGGATAAAGCTCGTAGTAGTGCCGCGCGTCGATGCTTGTCTTGATGAAATTGACGTCGCCGCCCAGCCCGGCGAAGTCCTGCTTGAACTCGACAAAATCGCCGGCGGTCGGATAGCGCGGCTGATTCATGGTGTTGTAGATCAGCGAATAGCCCGGCATGGAAATCCAGACGGGGCCGTTAAGCGCTGCCTGTTTCACCGCCAACGACGCCTCGCCGTCCGCGTAGCAATCCACTTGAACCGTCCCGACCGGCGGCGTCAGAGCAGGACTCGACCCCACGAGGTTCGGTGTCGGGAACGTGTTCACGAAATCCGGATTGATGTTGTTACAATTGTCCAGTTGCGGGCTCAGCTTGATCGACTGATTGTAGAGCGTATAGCGCGTCTGGATGCCGAAATCCTCGCGCAGCGGAACGCCCAGGCGCGTGCTGAACCCATAAGTCGTCGTCCCGTACGACGCGAACGTGTAGGGAATCGTTTCGCGCGCGAACAGATCGACGCCGAAGTTGAGGCGCTGGTCGAGGAAGTAAGGCTCGGCGAATGACACCGTGAAGCCCTTCGCGTACTGCCCGTAGGTGACCGAGGCTTTGGCATACTGGCCGCGTCCGAGCAGGTTGCGCTCGCCGACGCTCACTTCGGCGAGGAAGCCATCGGAGGTCGAATAGCCGCCCGAGACCGAGAACTCGCCGGTCGACTGTTCCTCGAGGTCGACGTTGACCACAACCCGATCGGGCGCGGACCCCGGCTCGGTGGTGATCTTGACGTTCTTGAAGTAGCCGAGCCCCTTGAGCCGGCGCTCGGCGCGGTCGATCAGCACCTTGTTGAAGGCGTCGCCCTCGGCAATGTCGAACTCGCGGCGGATGACGTAGTCGCGCGTACGCGTATTGCCGCGGACGTTGATGCGCTCGATGTACGCGCGCGGCCCCTCGTCGATGACGTAGACGACATTGATCAGGCGCGCTTCGTAATTGCGGTCGCCGCGTGGTTTCACCTGGGCAAAGGCATAGCCGCCCTTCGAGACCTCGATCGCGAGTTCCTCGGTCGTCTTCTCGATTGCTTCGGCGTTGTATTTGTCGCCGGGTCGCGAGCGTAGCCGTGCCCGCAGCGCCTCCAGGTTCACGTCGCGCACGTTCGATTGAATGTCGACGCTGCCGAAATGATAGAGGTCGCCCTCATCGATCGTGAAGGTGATGACGAAGCCGCGCTTGGCCGGATCGAACTCCGGGACGGCGGCAAGAATGCGAATGTCGGCGTAGCCCTGCTTGAGATAGAACCGCCGCAGCAGATCGCGGTCGGCTTCGAGCCGATCGGGATCGAAGATGTCGGTGTTCTTGAAGAAGCTGAGAATGCTGGATTCGCTGGTCTTGATCACGTCGCGCAGGCGCCAAGCCGAGTAGGCGCGATTGCCGACGAAGTTGATGTCGCGCACCGCCGTCTTTTCGCCGTCGCGGATTTCGAACACCAGGTCGACGCGGTTGTTGGGCAAGTCGATGATCTTCGGATCGACCCGCACGTCGTAGCGGCCGGCGCGCCGGTAGACCTCGACGATGCGCTGTACGTCCGCCTGCACCATGGCGCGCGAGAAGGTCCCGCGCGGCTTCGACTGGATTTCGGCGTTAAGCTGCTCGTCCTTGACCCGCTTGTTGCCTTCGAACGCGATCCGGTTGATGACCGGCGCCTCCACCACGGTCACGATCAGTCGGCCGCCGGCCTCGCGAATGTGCACGTCGGTAAAGAGTCCGGTTGCGTAGAGGGCTTTGAGCGCTTCGTCGATTTTGGCCGCGTCGAGCCGCTCGCCCGGAACCAGCCGGAAATACGAGCGCACGGTGTCCGCCTCGACGCGCCGGTTGCCCTCGACCACGATGGTCTGGGCAGACTGCGCCATCGCCGGCGTTGCCGTCGGAATCACCGGGGCGATCGAGGCGAACAAAGCTCCCCCCAGGAGAAGGCAGGCGAAGCTCAGCCCTCGATACGCACGTACACACATTTTCATGCGGAACGAGCCCTCGTCCCCCACGGATGCCCCGCCCCAAGGGCTTAATTCCCAGCCTCGACGCTTGTACAAGCTTTCCCCCCCGGTTCAACCGCAGCCCCCCTGCGGATCACGCTTTTCCCTCGAAGCGTTGCATGAAAGTCACTATTTCACGACCAAATCCTGTGAAAAACCGTCAGCAGTCGTGGAATGTCGTTGTAAGTCGCGAAAACCAATAACATCAGCACGATGGCAAAACCGATGCGGAACCCGATTTCCTGGGTCCGCTCCGAGAGAGGCCGCCCCCGCAGCCCCTCGAAGCCGTAGAACAGAAGGTGACCGCCGTCGAGCAATGGGATCGGGAACAGGTTCAGCAGCCCGATCGAGACCGAAATGGCGGCGATCCACCGGATCAGCACGTCGAAGCCGAGCTTGGCGGCCTCCCCCGACATGAGCGCGATGCCGACCGGCCCGCCGAGCTGGTCGGCCGATTCGCGCCCGGTCACCATGCGGTAGAGGTAGGAGAAGGTCTCGTCGATGATCGACCAGGTTTCCTGCGCGCCGTAGCCCACCGCCTCGAGCGGGCCGACCGGGATCCGGTCCCGCGGCCCCTGGATGCCCAGAATCCCGAACCGATGGACTTTGCCGAAATTGTCCGGGACTTCCTTGAGGGTCGGGGTGGCCGACACGGTGATGTCGCGCCCATCGCGCTCGATCGTGATCTGGAGGGGCTGGTCAGGATGGCCCCGCACCAGCCGCTGCATCTCGGTGAAAGTCCTGATCGATTGATCCTCGATGGCGACGACAACGTCGCCGGGCCGGAATCCGGCCGCCGAGGCGGCGCTGTTCGGCTCGACTGCGTCCACCCGGGCGACGTTGTCGGGCCGCCCATAGAGCGCGAACACCGCCGCGAAGATCACGATGGCCAGGATGAAATTCGCGATCGGACCGGCCGCTACGATGGCGGCCCGCTTGGGCAAAGCTTGGTGAAAGAAGCTCTCGTTACGCTCCTGCTCGGTCATGGCCGCGACCGTGTCCCGATCCGGGACGCTGGCGACGTTTTCATCGCCGAAGAATTTGACGTAACCGCCGAGCGGGACAGCCGCGATCTTCCAGCGGGTGCCGTGCCGGTCGGTAAAGCCCGCGAGTTCACGCCCGAAACCGATGGAGAAGACGAGAACGCGCACGCCGCACCAGCGCGCGATGAGAAAATGGCCGAGTTCGTGGACGAAAACCACGACGGTCAGCACGAACAGGAACGGAACGACCAGGTAATAAAAGGTCGACAAGCCGCCCAGAGCACCGACGCTGCTAAGAAACGCCATTCCGCCTTCGTCCCCGCGGCCTTCGCGCCGCGATTCCTGCCATCAATCCTTTAGGATGCCTTTGCGGCAATTTCTGGCAAGAGCCCTAAGGTTAACAATCTCGTACTATGGTCAACGCTCACCGCATCCTCAACGTTCGCCGGCTCGCGCATAATGCCGCGGCCCGAGGCCGCCTCCATCGCCGTCGCGACCAGCGCCGCGATTCCGCCGAACGAGAGCCGCCCGCCCATGAACTCTGCGACGGCTACCTCGTTTGCTGCGTTGAGCACGGTCGTCGCGCCGTTGCCCGCCTCCATGGCGCGGCGCGCGAGGGCGAGCGCCGGGAAACGCGCGAGGTCGGGCGGCTCGAAGCTCAGCGTCGCCATACGTTCGAGGTCGAGGCGGGTTGCCGGTGATTCGATGCGCGCCGGCCACCCCAAGCAGTGCGAAATCGGAATACGCATGTCGGGCTGTCCGAGCTGAGCAATCAGCGAGCCATCGCGAAACTCGACCATCGCATGCACGATTGACTGGGGGTGGACCAGCACGTCGATTTCGTCGGGCGCGAGCGCGAAGAGATGATGCGCCTCGATCACTTCGAGGCCCTTGTTCATCAGCGTCGCGGAATCGATGGTGATCTTCGGCCCCATCGACCAGTTGGGATGGCGCAGCGCTTGCTCGACGGTCGCGCTACGGATCGCCTCCATCGACCAGGTGCGGAACGGTCCGCCGGAGGCGGTGAGGATGATGCGGCGAACGTCCTTGCGGCGACCGGCGCTCATCGCCTGAAACACCGCGTTGTGCTCGGAATCGACGGGCAGCACGGTCGCGCCGGTCTCGGCCGCGCGCCGCATGAACAGCGCGCCGGCGCAGACGAGACATTCCTTGTTGGCGAGCGCGACGGTTGCGCCGCGCTCGACCGCCGCCATGGTGGCGCGCAGCCCGGTCGCGCCCGAAACCGCCGCCATCACCCAATCGGCCGGCCGCCGCGCCGCTTCGATCACCGCCTCTTCGCCGGCCGCGGCTTCGATGCCACTTGCGCCGAGGCCGTCTCTAAGATCGCGATAGGCGGCGGGGTCCGCGACGGCAGCAAAACGCGCGCCAAGGTCGCGCGCGAGCTTCGCCAGCGCATCGCCCCTTTTGTTGGCGCTGAGGGCCGCGACCGGATAGCGCTCACGATCGCGCTGCACGAGATCGACCGTGCTGGTGCCGACCGAGCCGGTGGCGCCCAGGATGGTGACGCTGCGCGCAGGGGTATCCATGGGTGGGCTGTACATCGGCCCTACCATAGGAGGAAGCCGCCCGCGGCGCCATCGAGGCCGCCACGGACGACCCCGACCAGAGCGGCGGCCACCGCCGCGGCCAGGAACCCGTCCAGCCGATCCATCAGGCCGCCGTGGCCGGGGATGACGCGACTGGCATCCTTCACGCCAAAGCGCCGCTTGAGGGCGGACTCGAACAAATCCCCGAGTTGGGCCGCGACCGAAAGCAGAAAGCCAACCGCGATAATCGGTGCGGGTGATCCGATCCCGGCAACTGCCGCCACCGCCCATCCCGCGGCCGTGCCGGCGATCGCGCCACCCAGGGCGCCCGACCAAGTTTTCTTCGGGCTGATCGCCGCCCACAGCTTCGGTCCCCCGATGAGCCGCCCGGCGAAATAGGCGGCGACATCGGTCGCCCACACAACCGCGAACAGAAAGATCATGGCGATGAAGCCTAGCGAAGCGTCGGCGCGGAGCACGAGCGGCGCGGCCAGCATCGCACCCGCGTAACACGCGCCAAGCGCGATCCATCCGGCGCGCGCCGGTCCGGAAAGCGAGCGCGCCGCCGCGACGAGGCCCAGCCATTCCCACAGAATGCCGGCGGCGGCGAGCAGCCAGAAACCGATGAACCACGCGCCGCCCAAATAGGCTGCCGCAATCGCGAGCGGCGCCATCACCACCGCGGAGGCGACCCGCAGCCACAGGTCACGGCCGGCGGACTGCGGCGCAGATGCCGTCGGGCCGCGCGCCAGGACCGGTCCATCGGCCACGATGCTCAAGACCCCGCTTCCACCACCAAGCCGCCGAACCGGCGTTCGCGGCGGCGATATTCGGCGAGCGCGTTCTCGAGCGCCGCGCGGTCGAACTCCGGCCAGTAGATCGGAACGAACACGAGCTCGCTATAGGCCGCCTGCCACAGCAGGAAGTTCGACAGCCGCTGCTCGCCGCTCGTGCGGATGATCACGTCGGGGTCGGGCAGATCGGGCGCGTCGAGCCGGCTCGCGACAAGCTCGGCGCTCACCGCGTCCGGCGTGAGGCGGCCATGCGCCACGTCCTCGGCGATGCCGCGCATGGCGCGCGCGATCTCCTGGCGAGCACCGTAGTTGAAGGCGACCACGAGGATGAGGCCGGTGTTGTGCCGCGTGAGGTCTTCGGCCTCCTCGAGCAGCCGGCGGATGTCGGGGGCGAGCCCGTCGCGCTCGCCGATGATGCGGACTTTGATGTTGTTGCCGTGCAGTTCGGCCAAGTCGTTGCGGATGAAACGGCGCAGCAGCCCCATCAGGTCGCGGATTTCCGAAGCCGGCCGCATCCAGTTCTCTGCGCTGAACGAGAAGATCGTCAGAATGCCGATGCCGAGTTCGCCGGCGGCGCGCACGGTCTTGCGCAGCGCCTCGACCCCGCGCCGATGGCCTTCACCGCGCGGCAGGCCGCGTGCCGCGGCCCAGCGGCCGTTGCCGTCCATGATGATGGCGACGTGTCGCGGCGCGCCAAAATCGGCGCGCGGAGCGGTCGTCGGCACGGCGGCCTCGGACATCAAACGGTCGGGCGTTGCGCCCTTCTCCCCTCAGACGGTGAGAATTTCTTTTTCTTTGGCCGCCAGCGCGTGATCGATCTCAGAGATCGCCTGGTCGGTCGCCTTCTGGACGTCGCCGTCGTGACGCTTGTGATCGTCCTGGCTTATCTTGTGGTCCTTCTCGAGTTTCTTGAGGACTTCCATGCCGTCGCGGCGCACGTGGCGCACGGCGATGCGGGCATCCTCCGCGTATTTGTGAGCGACCTTGACGAGTTCCTTGCGCCGTTCGGCGTTGAGCTCGGGAATCCGCAACCGGAGCACCTGGCCCTCGGTCGCGGGGTTGAGGCCAAGGTTTGCGGCGATGATCGCTTTTTCGACCGCGTGCACCATCGACCGGTCCCACACCTGCACGCTGATCATGCGCGCCTCGGGCACGCTCACGGTGGCAAGCTGGTTGAGCGGCATGCGGGTGCCATAGGCCTCGACCTGCACCGGCTCGAGCAGATTCGCCGAGGCGCGGCCCGTGCGCAGCCCGCTCAACTCCTGTTTGAGCACCTGCAGGGCGCCCTGCATGCGCCGTTTGATTTCGCCAAGATCATGCGTTGCGGTTGCCATGGAGGCCTCTCAAACCGGCTAGTGTCCCGATTCCGAAGTTCGCTCAACCTTGCAGCACGACCGATGCGAACCTCGGAATCGTAGGACACTAGCAAATGTACAATTCCAGTGCCGCTTTGAACCCGAAGTTCGCAACCGGACTTGCGGCAATGTTGTGCGAACTTCGGGTTCACGGCACTAGGATCGTTTCGCCGGATCCGTGCCTCACCCGACGATGGTCGAGCGCCCTTTGCCGCCCAGCACCGCCGCGACGGCGCCCGGCTCTCGGATAGAGAACACGATGATAGGCATACGGTTTTCCCGGGCAAGCGCGAAGGCCGTGGAATCCATGACCTTAAGGTCGCGCTCGATCGCCTCCTGATGGCTCAACCGCTCGAACCGCTGCGCCTTGGGGTCCTTCATCGGATCGGCGCTGTAGATCCCGTCGACCTTGGTGCCCTTGAGCACAGCCTCGGCCCCGACTTCGCCGGCGCGCAGCACCGCCGCGGTGTCGGTGGTGAAGAAGGGATTCCCGGTGCCGGCCGCGAAAAGCACGATTCGCCCGGCGCCGAGATGCTTGAGCGCGCGCTGGCGCGAAAAGGTCTCGCACACGGCCGGCATCGCAAGCGCTGACAGCGTTCGCGCCGGGGCGCCGGCGCGCTCGATTGCCGCCTCCAGCACGAGCGCGTTCATCACGGTGGCGAGCATGCCCATGGCGTCGCCGGTCGTACGCTCGACGCCTTTTGCGGACACCTCGACGCCGCGGAAAATGTTGCCGCCGCCGTTGACGATGCCGATGCTGATGCCGAGCGCCCGCGCCGCCACCAAATCGGCGGCCACCCGATCGACCGAAGCTTGATCCACGCCGGCACCGTCCGGACCGGCGAGCGCCTCGCCGCCGATCTTGACGATGACGCGCCGGTAGCGGGGCTCCCCCATCTGTTTGCTCCGTGCGGCCGCGCGCCGCCGGTCGTCAATTTAGTGCTTGGTGGCGGCCGCGGCGACTTCGGCGGCGAAATCGGATTCCTGCTTCTCGATCCCCTCGCCGAGCGCGAAGCGCACGTAACCCCCGATGCGGATCGGCCCGCCAGCGGCGCCCTCCGCCTCTTTCAGCGCCTGAGCGACGCTCTTGTTGGGATCATGCACATAGGCCTGATCGAGCAGGCAGACCTCTTTGTAGAAGGTCTTCAGCCCCGACTCGACGATCTTCTCGATCACGTTCGCCGGCTTGCCCTGGGCTTTGAATTTCTCGGCCAGCACGTCGCGCTCGCGGTTGACCACCGCCGGATCGAGGCCCGATGAATCGAGCGCCTGCGGATTCGTGGCAGCCACATGCATGGCGAGCTTGCGGCCGAGCGCGAGCAACTCGTCGCTCTTGCCCGAAGATTCGAGCGCAACGAGCACGCCGATCTTGCCGAGCCCCTCGCTCACCTGATTGTGCACGTAGCTTGCGACCACGCCCTGCTTCGCGGCGAGCACGGCGGCGCGCCGCAGGCTCATGTTCTCGCCGATGGTGGCGATCGCCGACGTGATCGCGTCGCCGATGGTGACCGAGCCCGCGGGCGCGGCGAGGATCGCATCGACCGACGGGCCGGCCTTGAGCGCGGCATGCGCGATCATCTTCACGAGACCTTGGAAGTGATCGTTGCGCGGCACGAAGTCGGTTTCCGAGTTGACTTCGACTACCACGCCCTTCGCGGGCGCGAGCGCAACGCCGATGAGGCCTTCAGCAGCCACGCGGCCGGCCTTCTTGGCGGCCTTCGCCAAGCCCTTCTTGCGCAACGAATCGACCGCGCTCTCGACGTTACCCTCGTTCTCCTCGAGCGCCGCCTTGCAGTCGAGCATGCCCGCGCCGGTCCTCTCGCGGAGCTCCTTCACCATCTGGGCGGAAATCTTAGCCATGTCATCCAATCCAGTTTCTCTGCCGAGGCGGCACCCGCCACTTAGTCCTTCTCGGCGGTGAACTCCTTCGCCTGAGCAATCCAGCCTTCTATGCGGCCCGGCAGCCCGATCTCTTCGCCGATCTTGTGGGCATCGTCGCGGGCCAGTTCGGCGATCTGCCAGAAATGGAAAATGCCGAGGTCGTTGAGGCGCTTCTCGATCGTGGGCGAGACGCCGGCGAGCTTCTTTAGATCGTCGGCGACGCCGCGTGGACCCGAGAGCGGCTGGAAGCCGGTGGGCGCCGCTTCGCCCGGCACCTCCTCGACGATCGGCTTCTCCGCCGCGCCGATGTCGACCCCCATATCGCCCTGCGCGCGGGAAATCCCGTCGATCGCGGCTTTGGCGACGAGATCGCAGTAAAGCGTGATCGCGCGCGAGGCATCGTCGTTGCCGGGCACCACGAAGGTGATGCCGTCGGGATCGCAATTCGTGTCGACCACGGCGGCAACCGGGATGTTGAGCCGGCGCGCCTCCTTGATCGCGATGTCCTCTTTGTTGGTGTCGATGACGAACATCAGGTCGGGCAGTCCACCCATGTCCTTGATGCCGCCGAGCGCGCGGTCGAGCTTGTCCTTCTCGCGCGTGAGCGTGAGGCGCTCTTTCTTGGTGTAGGCCTGCGCCTCCCCCGAGTTGAGCATCTCGTCGAGCTTGCGCAGCCGCGAGATCGAATTGGAGATGGTCTTCCAGTTGGTGAGCGTCCCGCCGAGCCAGCGCGAGTTGACGTAATATTGGGCCGAGCGCTTAGCCGCATCGGCGATCGCGTCCTGTGCCTGGCGTTTGGTGCCGACGAACAGGATGCGTCCGCCCCTGGCGACCGAATCGCTCACCGCCTGCAAGGCGCGATGCAGCGCCGGCACGGTCTTGGCGAGATCGATGATGTGGATGTTGTTGCGGCTCCCGAAGATGTAGTCCGCCATCTTCGGATTCCAGCGGTGGGCCTGATGGCCGAAGTGCACGCCAGCCTCGAGCAGCTGGCGCATCGAATAGTCGGGCAGCGCCATGTCGTTCTCCGGTTTGTGCCGCCGCGGACCCGTGAGCCCCCCGAGGGAGGCCACCGGACGGCCGTGAGACCAAGGTCCGCGTGTGAGATGGCGCGGATATAGCGGCGCCGCCGATGCGGCGCAAGGATGATCGACCGGCAGTAGATAACGCTGAGAACTGGCGCTGGCCGCCATTCATGGCAGCCGCCATCCCCCGTACGCCTGCGAGGGCGAGGTCGGGTCTGGCGCCGGCAGACCGCTCAACGCCGCATAAAGCGCGCCCGTCGCTAACACGACGCCGATGCGATCAGGTTCGCTCATTTCCTTGCCGACAACCGCGAAAATGAGCTGATCGCGATCCAGCTCCTCTGGCTGTGAGACCGGGAAGCAGGAAGTTGCATCGATTGGATGCGGCCCGCCTTTTGCGGCAATCGCGTCCGCTGCAATCAATGTCCAAACGTCGGATTTCGCCACCTCGCTCAGGCACACGTCCTCATCCTGGAGGGTGCGCCCGGTGACCGTCGTATCGGCTTGCAGCATCCAGCCGATCCAAAGCGCCTCGCCGGATCCGAGCGGCACAAGAACCCGCACAAGGCCCGGGCTGCTGGCTAGCACGTGGCACGGCAGTGCGCCGCGGTTCGCCCCGATGCCATGCCCGACGCGGCGCTGAAAAGAGGCGCGCCATCCTTCGCCGGAAATCTCGAATACGGGTTCTGCGGGTTTCAGCGCGAGAAACTCTTCAACACGTTCTCGATTGCATTTCCCGGTATGCCAAGGGTGCGCGCGAGTTCGGCTTTTTCATCCACGCTCAGCGTCACCGGCGTCGGACTTGCGGGTTCCGGCGGCCCTACCACCGATCTCACTCCCGGAAGCGATCGGACGGCGAAGTTTAGCCGGCGAAGGGCGCCGGGTGCGGGGGCGCGTTCGGCTTGGACACGAGCGCGAGTCTTAAGATAATCGGCTAAAGGTCCGGCTGCGGCCGAGACGTCCGGGGTGAGGCTCTCAAGTTCAGCCTCGTGCTGCTCGTCCCCCCGCCAGAGCAGCCACGGACCGGCAGCGAGCACTTTAAACGCGATCGTTCCGCTTGGCGCCTCTGAGGGAATAAGGTCGTTGTCGCGCACGCTTTCCTCAGTCGCCAGGTCCCAGCCTGCGCGCAGCATCGGTGGAGTTCGTAGACGAATTTCTGTAACGTCGCCGCGATTACGCCGCCGCAACCACAGCGCCTGCACGTCGGGATGATCCTGGCCGAGGAGTCGTTTAAGGTTATCAGTAACGACCTCAAACAGATGCGTGTCCTCCGGCCGGTCGCGAAGGATTATATGCGCGCCCAGCAGCCCCTGCATCGGATCTTCGAATTTGCCATCCAAGAGACGATTGGTCAGGCCGTCGGAAAGAACACGCCGCTTTTGCACCAGGGCATAAGCGGCAAGCTCGGTCAGTCGTGCGCGTTCGTCGCTCGGATCGAAGCGATCCGAGGCGCAGATGACGACGGTTCCTCCGGCAAGGTCAGCAGCACGATGCGTCTCGGCTTGCGGCAGGCCGTAGTCGCGCTCGAACATGAAAAGCTGCGTCTGCTTTCCGCCCGTCGCCACTAAGGCGCGCTCAAACGAGGTGTGGTTCGGCAGGTCAAGACGGATGCGGTAAGCGCCCGGAGAAACATCGGCACGCCATCCCGCGCACGGCGCGCCGTCGGAACCGATATTAGCTCTCTCCTCGATATCGCAGAGAAGCTGTCCATTCTCGTCCAGCAGGCTCAATCCCGCCGCCGGGTTACGCTGCGACGCGTCATCCTCGGAAGTTGTTTCACGAGCGAAGATAAAAATTGAGGCGCCGTGTCCAAAAACGTCACGTGGGCGGCTGCTTGCGCTGATGGCGACCTGGCGCTGGGAGCTATGGCTGTGCGTACTGGATGCAAAGGGAATTGGCGAGGGTATTTCCGGCGCCGCGATTTGGACGGTGCGGTCCTCATCGAGCGAGACGAGTTGCTCCTCAACGACCGGCCCCACCCGTACCGTCACCTTGTAGACGCCGGTCGGAAGCGCTTGCTGGAGGCGGCCGACGCCGCGAGCCACTGGATCAAAGGTGCTGTTAAGGACGGATATCTCCGCCACTTCGTCCGCTGCCTGGACTATCAGCGTTTTGTCGGCGGACATCGTCAGCGCACCTGGATCTCACGTGGAGAACCGTCGGGCTCAAGCGCCCCCGCCACCTCGAACAGCCTGGCGTCGGCCCCCTCGACAAGCAACTTGTAGAGCCCCCTCTGCAAGCGCAAGACCCATTCGGCGGGCGCCGGATTTTCGCTCGCCAATTCGTTGGCCAAGGTGCCGTCCATGACCCGTGCGGCACGTCCTGCTGCCGTGAAGATCCTAACCGGGAACTGAGGCACCTGAGGAGCGGCGGGAGCCGCGACGATGTCGAAGGGCGGGTCAGGATCGAAAACCTCGGGCGCCTGTGCGAAATCGTCGTTTTCCTTATCCGCCTCGGGAAGCAGATTTTTCATGTTGGCTTGCAGATAAGCTTTCAACTGCGTCGTAGTAACGGCGCCAGTTCGCGGATCGCGCGCGTCGCGCAGGCCCTGCAACAAGGTCCTGGTGAAAATCCCATGTTTTTCCCCGTTGGGAGGGGGGAACGGCAGTTCCACGGACAATTTCTGGTCCTTTGCTGAGAAGGCATAAAAGCGCCGCCGTTGCTGGTTACGCGGAGCTTGCCGCTTGCGCAGGAACGGTGGAGTCAGATCGCCGTTGGGGATGCGATTGCGACAGGCGTCCTGAAACAGAAATACGTCGTCGAACCAGCCGCCCTCGTAGAGGCGGTTCGCCCACAACATCGCCGCGATGTTGTGGATTCGCTTGAGCGTCGCATTGGCCATCAGAACGCCGGAGGTATCCAACGCGGGCGCGAACCCGTGGCCGGAGAAAAACAACCAAACGCGGTTCCCCGCCTTGGGACCTAATCCCGCAACATTGTTGGCATCCGCCGCATCGTCCACCTCGGTGAAGAAACGCTCGATCTGCTCCTTCGCGGGGAGGTCATCGTTGACGCTGGCCGCGGCCGGGAAGTTGCTGCTGAGGATCTTCGTCGCCTGCCCCGGGTCGACTCCGCCGCCGGTTGGATGCGTCACCCAGTTGAAAAAATTCTGAGCATCATTTTCGGCTCCGCATAGCTTTTTGATGCCCTGATAGCGATTGATTCCAACCACCAGGGCCCGGTCAGCAAGCGGCATGGCTCAAGGGTATTGCTGCTGAATGAACGTCTTGTCGGTGGCGGAAAGGTCGTCGTTGAGACCCGCCGAGGTTCCGTCCAAAGTCCAGCTGACCGGGATGGGATACATCATGATGGAATGCCAATCGAGCGTGGTGCCCGCGATCTCGTTCGACGGGTAGGCTTCGAACATGTTGTGCTCAATTGTTTGAGCGTCCCACATATTCGGCGGACCGGACAAATCGTGGATAACCGCCGGCTTGTTCCATTTTATTTGGCTGATCGGGTTTTGGTGCTCATGAATGAGTCCAAGCGCGTGCCCAAACTCGTGGAGAATCACCCGGCGAGCTTCCTCATCGGTGACGTTCGGAGTGAGCCAACCGAAGTTCATGGTCGGCTGATTTTTGGGAACAGATCGGCACGTCGTTCCAATGACGGACCACGAGCCGCTATAGCGGAACGAAATGCGGATGTCGGTGTTCGGCGGGGGTTGAAAGCTGAATGTGAGATTGGCGAGATCGGTCCATTCCTTGCAGAAGCGCTGAACCAGATCCTTCTGCTGCTGCGTGCCGTCAATAAAGGAAATCGTGATCGTGTCGCCCGGTTGCCATTTGTTGTCTTTGACCAAGGCCGCTTTGGCCGTCGTGCTGCTCGGGGCCGGCGCGGCGTACCATGCGAAACACCACTTGTCCTGATTATCAGCCATTATCACCTCCCATGGGTTATGGTCACACTCGTAATTGGTCAATCATAACCGGGCACGCGTCGGTTGATCAAGCAAAATTGGAGCATCCCGCACAGCAGCAAAAACAGGCAAAACAATACCGCGAACTGCCACGCACTCCGCTCGCCGAAGCGCGACGATCATCCAATTAATCACATCGCCCGGACTTCCACCACCCCGGGCACGGCCTTGAGCGCGCCGGCGATCTGGGGCGAGACCTTGAAGCGGCCGGGGAGCTTCACCTCGACCTCGGTGGCGCCCTCCTCGAGGATGAGGATCATGCTCACTTCGCCGTCGCCCTTGTTCTCGAGGCGGCGCGCGACGCCTTCGATCGGCGCATCCGAGCGCAGGAACACGCGCAGGCCCTTGGCGAGCTTCTGCGCCGCCTGATCGAGCGCCTCGACGCTCTGGATGCGCGCGCGCACGTCTTCGCCCTGCACCTCGGCGGAGAGCGTTAGCAGCACCGCGCTGCCGGTCTCGAGCAGGTCGCGGTATTGCTGCAGGCCCTCGGCGAAAATCACCGCCTCGTAGTGGCCGGAGGGATCGGAGAGTTCGACGATGCCCATGCGGTTGCCGGTCTTGGTACGCCGCTCGACCCGCGAGACCACGGTGCCGGCGACGCGCCCGGCGGTCGCGCCTGACTTCACCGCGCGCGCGAACTCGGCCCACGGCTGCACGCGCAAACGCGCGAGCGCCGCGGCGTAATCATCGAGCGGATGGCCGGAGAGGAAGAAGCCGATCGCGTCATATTCCTTTTGCAGCCGCTCGGCCGGCATCCACGCCTCTGCCGCCGGCAGCACGATCGCCTCGCGCGCCGTTGCCGCGCCGAAGAGTTCGTTCTGTCCCATCGAGGCGGCCTCGTTGAGACGTTGGGCGGCGGCGAGGACGCGATCGGCGCCGGCGTAAACGCAGGCGCGGTTGCGCTCCAGCGCATCGAAGGCGCCGGCCGCCGCGAGGCTCTCGAGCACGCGCTTGTTGATGGCGCGCGGATTGATGCGGCCGGCGAAGTCGGCGAGGTCGCGGAACGCGCCCGACGCGCGCGCGGCCACGATCGCCTCGACCGCCTGCCGCCCCACCCCGCGCAACGCCGCGAGCGCGTAGTGGATGGTGGTGCCTTCGACCGTGAAGGTGACGCCGGAGCGGTTGATTGACGGCGGCTCGAGTTTCAGCCCGAGGCGTTGCGCCTCGCCGCGAAATTCCGCGAGCTTGTCGGTGTTGCCCATGGCGAAAGTCATCGACGCGGCGATGAACTCGGCCGGATAATTCGCCTTCATATAGGCGGTCTGATAGGCGACGAGCGCATAGGCGGCGGCGTGGCTCTTGTTGAAACCGTAGTCGGCAAAGCGCGCCAATAATTCGAAGATTGCCTCGGCCTGGCCTTTGTCGATGCCGCGCGCGACCGCGCCGGAGACGAAGCGCTCGCGCTGCGCCTCCATCTCCTTGCGGATCTTCTTGCCCATGGCGCGGCGCAGCAGATCGGCCTCGCCGAGCGAATAGCCGGCGAGCAGCTGCGCGATCTGCATCACCTGTTCCTGATAGATGATGACGCCGTAGGTCTCTTTGAGGACCGGCTCGAGTTTCGGGTGGATATAGTCGGGCTGCTCGAGGCCGTGCTTGCGCAGGCAATAGGTCGGGATGTTCGCCATCGGCCCCGGCCGGTAGAGCGCGACGAGAGCGATGATGTCCTCGAAACGGTCGGGCCGCATGTCGACGAGCGCGCGCCGCATGCCCTGACTTTCCACCTGGAAGATGCCGACCACCTCGCCGCGCGCCATCATCTGATAACTCTTGGCGTCGTCGAGCGGGATGCGGGAGAGATCGACGTCGATGCCGCGCTTTTTGACGAGCCGGGCGGCAGTGTCGAGCACCGAGAGCGTGGTAAGCCCGAGGAAGTCGAATTTCACGAGGCCTGCGTGCTCGACCCACTTCATGTTGAACTGGGTGACCGGCAGGCCGGATTTGGGATCGCGATAGAGCGGCACCAGTTCCGAGAGCGGGCGGTCGCCGATGACGATGCCGGCCGCGTGCGTCGAGGCGTGGCGGTGCAGCCCTTCGAGCCGCTGCGCGATTTCGAACGCGCGTTTGACCACCGGCTCCGCGTCGCGCGCGGCTTGCAGGCGCGGCTCGTCGGCGATCGCACGCGCGAGCGTCACCGGCGCGGCCGGATTGTTCGGCACCAGCTTGGTGAGCTTATCGACCTGGCCGTAAGGCATTTCGAGCACGCGGCCGACGTCGCGCAGCACGCCGCGCGCCTGCAGCGTGCCGAAGGTGATGATCTGCGCCACCTGATCGCGGCCGTATCGCTCCTGCACGTAGGCGATCACCTCGTCGCGCCGCTCCTGGCAGAAGTCGATGTCAAAGTCGGGCATCGACACGCGCTCGGGATTGAGGAAGCGCTCGAACAGCAGGCCGAAGCGGATCGGGTCGAGATCGGTGATAGTGAGCGAATAGGCGACGAGCGAGCCGGCGCCCGAGCCGCGCCCCGGACCGACCGGGATGCCCTTTCCTTTCGCCCATTGGATAAAGTCGGCGACGATCAGAAAATACCCGGCGTATTTCATGCGCTCGATCACGCCGAGTTCGAACCCGAGGCGGTCGCGGTAGCTCTCGGCAGTTTGGCCCGGGGCAAGCCCGTGGGCGGCGATGCGCTTGTCGAGGCCTTCCTCGGCGCGCCGGCGCAGCTCCGCCGGTTCGTCGGCCGCGGCGTCGCCGAGCGAGAAGCGCGGCAGGATCGGCTTGCGTATCTGCGGGCGGAACGCGCAACGCCGCGCAATGTCGACGGTGGCGGCCAGCGCCTCGGGCAGATCGGCGAATTGCGCCGCCATTTCGGCGCGGCTCTTGAAATAATGCTCCGACGTCAGTTGGCGCCGGTCGGTCTCGGCGAGCAGGCGTCCCTCGGCGATGCAGACAAGCGCATCGTGGGCTTCGTAATCGTCGCGCCGCGCGAAATAAGGTTCGTTGGTGGCGACGAGGGATATGCCCTTGGCATACGCGAGATCGATGAGCACCGGCTCGCTGCGCCGCTCGGCCCGGCCGTGCCGCTGCAGCTCGACGTAGAGGCGGTCGCCGAAGAGGTCTACCAGGCGGGCGCAGCGCGCGGCGGCAAGCTCCCCCTGCCCGGCTGCGATCGCGGCATCGAGCGGCCCGGTCGGCCCGCCGGTGAGCGCGATGAGCCCGCCGGCGCAATCCGAAAGCGCCTCGAGCGTCACGTGCGGCGGCGCACCCGGCGTCACGTCGAGGAAGGCGCGCGAGGTCAGCCGCATGAGGTTGCGGTAGCCCTCCTCGCGCGCGGCGATGAGCACGAGGCGGGGCAGCGTCAGCGGCAGCCCAGTGCGCGGGGCCGCCTCCTGGTCGGCGAAGTCGACGGCGAGCGCGCAGCCGACGATCGGCTGGATGCCGGCGCTCGCGAGCTTGTCGGAAAACTCGAGCGCGCCAAACATGTTGTCGGTATCGGTGAGCGCGAGGGCGGGCTGGCGGTCGGCCTTGGCGAGTTCGGCCAGCCGCGCGATCGGCAGCGCCCCTTCGAGCAGCGAGTACGACGAGTGCACGTGCAGGTGCACGAAGCCGGGACCGCTCACGGCCGCCCTCCCGATTCGGTGAGGCGCGATGGTGGGCGGCGCGGCCGGCCGTGTCCATGGAGGCGGGTGCGGGTAACCCCGCTACGCACAGGTTCCGCCAACGGGCCTAGCGGCGGAATCAACAGGGATCTGCAGGGATAAACAATGCAGCGAGCGACCCCCACGAGGTGCAAGCCCCGGCGCGTCGCGTTCGTTGCCCGGCGCCAGGCCGGCGCCGCTCCGGCTCGCAAGCAAGCGGCATTCCGGTTCCATGTGACCTTGTTCGCCATTGTTGTTGGATTGATATCGCATTGTTCTTTTTTGACGCGTGCTGCATTGCAACATTCACGCTCGATCTCATTTATCGCCGAATTTACAACGCCTTATCGCCTTCGAGTGACCACGCCGCGAACTTCCGCGCTATTGATCGCTATTGTATTTACATTGTTGTTTACAATGGAATGCTGCCCTGCAGCATGAACACGTTCGGGACGGGGCGCCGGGCCCAAGTCGAGGCCCCGCGCGACACCGAATTTAACAGGAATTTACAGCCCTCAGCCGCCCCTCGCCCAACGCTCCCGAACGCCAGAAGGCGCCGCGGTGCCCCTCGGTCTCCTGACCCAACTGTGGAATCAGCAACGATCTGCAAGCTCGCAGCACCCGATCCGCTTGGATGCGGCGAGACAAACGTGGCCTCTTTTGGAAAATCATTGCAGTGCAAAAACCTGCGCCCAGATCGCCAGCATCCCGATGAACAGCACAAGCGACGTCAACGCGGCGGCTTCCTCGACCACGGCCCGAACCATGACCCATCCTCCCTTACTGGACAGAACGGGAACATTGTTCTAGTTTTGTTCCAAGAGTCAAGAGGGATTTGGTATTTTTAATTGCGTACTAGCTGCAGGATCCGGGGGGTCCACCGACCTCGGCTTTGAGCCGCTTTCGTCGACGATGCGCGAGGGCACGCGCCCCCCGCCCCCACGTGGGCACGCCGGCCTTCGCTGAAGCGTCGGCGGGCTCAGCCACCCACAAATGTTTTAGTTGGTCTTCTTCGGCGCGTCGGTGGTCTTGGCGGTGGTGGAGGTCTTCTTCGCGGACGCATTCTTGTCGGCTGGCGGCGTCTTTTTCGCCGGCGCGGCGGAGGCGGGTTTTGTCTCACGCACGCTGCCCCAGGGATCGGCTGCCTTGGGCGTGGGCATTCCCTTGATGGCCGAGCGGTACTCGTTCTCCTTGATCGGATCGACCGGCTTCTCCTTTTGCGGTTCCCCCATGGGGATGCCGACCGGAAGCCCTTGGGCGTAAGCCGGTCCGGCGAGCGCCGTCGCGATCGCCACCGCCATCAAGCTCCGCATTTGATTCTCCCCGCCGTTTGCCCTCCCACCGATGCTAGCGCATGGTCCCGAAAAGGGGATGCCGGTTTTCGGAAGGCCGGGCGGGATCGCTTCAAGCAAGGCTTTGCGCCCGCACCATGGCGGCCCCTGCCGCCACTGATCGATTTCCGACGTTCGTCGTCATCATAATACCCTAGAGCTGGAACGATCCTCACGGGCCAAGCGTTTCTTCCTCCGCACGAGGTGGACACGAGGAGCGCTCCCATGAACCAGAATACCCAGAACCCGACCCAACGGCCGGGCCAGCAGTCGCAACAGCCCGGCCAGGGCGGCGGACAGCAAGGCGGACAACAGGGTGGCCAACAGAAGCCCGGCCAGCAGACCCAGAAGCCCGGTCAGGGCGGCCAGCAGGGCAGCCAGGGCGGACAGGGCGGACAGGGCGGACAGAATCCGCAGCGCTAGTAACCGTAGAAGAATTATTGCGGACCCCGGCTTCGGCCGGGGTTTGCGTTTTGAGGGGACAGATGTCAGAGGACAGATGTCGGATGCCGGACACGGGATTTCTGCCGTCCGATAGACGTCTCTCATCAACAGACATCCGCTCTCACCAAAAAGGACCACCGTAATGTTCCGACGCATCGCCTTTGTTGCGGCCGCCCTTGCCTTCGCCTCGCCAGCCTATGCCGAGAAGTGGGATCTCTCCACGGTCAATTGCCAAACCTTCCTCGGCTTCGACAAGGATACGACCAATATTCTCCTCGCCTGGCTCGACGCCTACTACAAAGGCGATGACGACCCGGCGGTCATCGACACCGACAAGTATCTCGCCAACGCCAAGAAGCTCGGCGACTATTGCCGCAAGAATCCGACGATCGGCCTGATCACCGCCACCGACGAACTGTTCGGCAAGTGATGCGCTGCGTAGCCCGGATGAGCGCGTTGCGCGACATCCGGGGCCCCGCATGTCGCCCGCTGCGCGGGCTCATGCGGTCTACGACTTCCCCTGCACCAGCCACACGCCGAGCGCGGTGACGGCGAAGCCGGCGATCAAAGCCCAGCCGATCGGTTCGCCGAAGCCGAACCAGGCCATCAGGGCGGAGACCGGCGGCACCAGATAGATGAGCGACGCCGCCTTCGCGGCCTGACCTTTCTGGATCAGGTAAAGCAGCGTCATTGTCGCGCCGATCGCGAGCGCGAATACGGACCACAGATAGACCGCAACGAGGGGCACGCTCACGCTGACGTTGCCGTCTTCGAACAACGCGCCGATCACCGCGGGAATCGTTGCGCCGATGAATATCAGCGCCGTGCGCGTCCATGCGTCGCCCCTCTGCTCGAAGCGTTTCTGATAAACCGACGCGTAGGCGGCGCAGGCGACGCCGGCGAGGGAAACGAGCGCGAGGAGAAGCGACCCGTGCCCCTCCCCGCTCGCAAGCTTCGGACTGATCACCACGGCCACCCCGGCGAAGCCGAGCGCCAAGCCCAGCCATTGCCGGAGCGCGAGCCCCTCGCCCACCATGGCGGAAGCAAACAATGCGGTGAGCGCGGGCTGCAGCGCGCCGATGAGTGCGGCGACGCCGACCGGCAGTCCTTTCACGATCGCCCAATACCCCGCCATCAGGAAAAAACCCTGCAGCAGCGCCCCCGCCCATATCAGACCTAGCCTGTCCGCCCGCGTCTCGGGCCACGGCCGGCGCAACGCGAGCGCGAGCAGGACCAGCACCACCGCGGCGCCGAGGTTGCGGGCGGTGATGAAGATGAACGGCGCGGCATAAGGCGCGAACGCGCGCGGCACCACGAACCCGGACGCCCACAGCAGAACGAAGACGACGGGAAGGGCGTAGTCGAACGCGCGGGCGGCTTGGCTCGTCGCCGTCATAGGCGTCGTGTGATCGCGAATGCGAGCATCCATGCCGGGACAAGCAAGCCCGGCATGGTATTGTTCCGGCTATCATTTCGGCGGATTCCGTAGGGTTCGTAGGGCGGATTAGCGGCGCGCAACGGCGCGTAATCCGCCGTCTTTTCGCGTGATGATACGCGGCGGGTTACGGCGCTTCGCGCCTAGCTAGCCCGCCCTACGCAATCATCCCCCAGGCGCGCCCTGGGTCCCGACATAAAGCGCGTAGAGGGACTGGCTCGCCGCCATGAACAGGCGGTTACGTTTGAGGCCGCCGAAACACACGTTGGCGCAACGTTCCGGCAATTTGATGCGGCCGATGAGCTTGCCGGCCGGATTGTAGACCACGACCCCGTCGAGTTCCTCGCTGCCCATGCCCCAGCCGCACCACAGGTTCCCATCGACATCGACGCGGAAGCCGTCGGGCGTGCCCGGCCCGGCGTCGATGAAAGTGCGCCCGTTGGCAAGCTTGGTGCCGTCGACCACATCGTAGACCAGGATCGTCCGGTTTGGGGTGGCGCGGGATTCCACGATGTAGAGCTTCGTCTCGTCGGGCGAGAAAGCGAGCCCGTTGGGGCCGCGCAGGTTGGGCGCGACCACACTCGCCTGGCCGTTCGGACCGACGCGGTAGACGTTCATCGGCAGTTCCGGAGTGGCCTGATGGCCTTCGTAATTGCCGCCGATCCCGAATGGCGGATCGGTGAACCAGACCGAATCGTCGGATTTCACCACCACTTCATTGGGCGAATTGAGGGGTTTGCCGTCGAACTTGTCGAGGATGACGGTGATCGAGCCGTCGTATTCGGTGCGCGTCACGCGCCGGCCGCCATGCTCGCAGGTGACGAGCCGCCCCTGGCGGTCGCGGGTATTCCCGTTCGCGTAATTCGAGGGCCGGCGAAACTCGCTGACCTGGCGGGTTTCCTCATCCCAGCGGATGATCCGGTTGTTGGGAATGTCGCTCCACAGGACGTAGCGGCCATCACCGAACCACACCGGCCCCTCGCTCCAGCGCATGCCGGTCGCGAGCTGCTCGACCGCCGCGTTGAACAGCCGGTATTTGGCAAAGCTCGGGTCGATGACCTCGACGGCCGGGTCAGGATACCGCCCCAACGCCTGCGGGGCTGCCGCCGCGACGGCGAGCGCCGCGCCGCCGGTCGCCATCATGGTGCGTCTCGTTGAATCCATGGGTGGGCCTCCTCCTCAGTTGTTGGGGTTAGCTGAGTATAGGCCCGGCCCGACAACGGAGGACAGACGGCGGACGACGGATCGCTGTAGCCCACGTCGAGGGCTCATCCGTCCTCTGTCGTCTGTCCTCCGTCTTCCGAGCCCTGCGTCGGCCCGCCGCAGGTATCACAAAAAAATTTTGAAACACTTTGGAACCGATCCCGGGCGGCCACGTTCATTCCTCGTCGGACGCAGCCCCCATCCCCCCTTCCCCCCGCGTCCGGCAAGTAACGCCCCGGTTCGCGAGCGCCAAAAGCGCCCGAACCGGGGCTTTTTTCTTGCGCCCGCCTATCGGATCGCGTACCGACGCCATAGCTTTGCCAGACTGGCGTGGTGCGATTTGCCCCTCCAAGCGACATCGATGGGATCGCCCGTCGCGGCCGACCTCCACATTGCACCGGTGTTGAGCCGGACCCCGATCGCGAAACCCGCGCGAGGCCCCTACCATGGCTGAAGCGGCGAAGATGGCGCACAACGCCCCGTTGCGCGTTCTCGTGGTCGAGGACGAGGTCATGATCATGACCCTCGTCGAGGACATGGTGACCGAACTCGGCCATAGCGTCGCCGGGCTCGCCGCCTCGGTCGAGGAGGCAGCCGGGCTCGCTGAAGGGGCCGAGTTCGACGTGGCGCTGCTCGATGTCAACCTGCAGGGCCAGACGGTCGAGAGCGTGGCGGCGACGCTCGCGCGCCGGGGCAAGCCGTTCGTGTTCACTACCGGCTACGGCGAGCGCGTGATCCCGCCCGAGTTCCAGGACCGGCCGATGCTCCCGAAGCCCTACCAGATCGAGCAGCTCGCGGAGATTCTCTCCCGGGTGACGCGCTGATTGACGTTTTCGCGGCGCGTTTTCAACAAACAAAAACGTCATGCTGAGGAGCGCGCGCGACAAGTCGCGCGCGCGTCTCGAAGCATGGCAGCACGCACCGAGTCTGCGACCATCCTTCGAGACAGCCGTTCGCCAATGCGAACGGCTTCCTCAGGATAACGGCGATGAGGAGGCACGCTCCCCTCGACATTGCGGCGATACTTCATTCAGAATGCTACGCGGCGGAGGAGCGACATGAGCGTGGGCGAGGGCGAACTGGTGCAACTGATCGAGCCCGGCCGGGTGCACCGGCGCGTCTATACGGATCCGGCGATCTTCGACCTGGAGATGGCGCGCATCTTCGGCACGGCGTGGATCTACGTCGGCCACGAGAGCCAGGTGAAAAACCCGGGCGACTATTTCTGCACCCGCATTGGCCGCAAGCCGGTGATCATGGTGCGCGGGCCGGACGGCGAGGTGCGCGTGATCCACAACCAATGCGCCCACCGCGGCGCCATGGTGGTCGCGCTCGAGCAGGGCAACGCGCCCGAGTTCCAGTGCTGCTACCACGGCTGGACCTATCATCTCGACGGCCGGCTCAAGGCGGTGCCGCTCCAGCACGGCTATCCGCGCGAGTTCGATCCCGCCGACCCGAAGACCTCGATGCTGCAGGTGCCCCGCGTCGAGAGCTACCGCGGCTTCGTGTTCGCGAGCGAGGCGCCGGACGGACCGGACCTCACCGACTCGCTCGGCTACATGGCGACGTCGCTCGACGACATGGTCGATCGCGCGCCCGACGGCGAGATTGAGGTCGCCGGCGGCGTGTTCAAACACACCTACGACGGCAACTGGAAGCTCTATTTCGAGAACCTGTGCGACGCCGCCCACCCGCTGTTCACCCACCGCTCCTCGATCGAGGCGGCGCAGCAGCAGTCGGACGCGGCCCATTCCGACGGCACCGGCGAGATCGCGCTGCGCCAGATGCGGCAGAACGGGGCGCCCTACTCGTTCTGGGAGTCGCAGGTCGGCATCTGGACCTATCCCAACGGCCACAGTTTCCTGGGCGACTATCACGACGACGCCAAGCTCGTCGCCGCCATGAATGATCCGACGTTCCGCGACTACCGCGGCGCGCTCGAAGCGAAGAAAGGCAAGGCACGCACCGATGAAGTGCTCGCGGTGCGGCGCTGGAACAGCACCATCTATCCGAATATTTCGTTCATGAGTCAGTTCCAGCAGCTGCGCGTGGTGCATCCGATCGCGGTCGACCGCACCGTCGTGCACGCCTACACGTTCCGCCTCAAAGGGGCGCCTGAGCGCATGTTCCGCAACGCCATCAGCTTCGCCAACACGGTCAACGGCACCGGCTCGCTGGTGCTCACCGACGATCTCGAAATCTATAACCGCATCGGCATCGGGCTTGCGAGCGAAGGCACCGAGTGGCTGCAGGTCGGCCGGGGATTCACGAGCGACGTGCCCGACGCACATGGCGGCCGCCGCGGCAAAAACTCGACCAGCGAGGTCTACATCCGCAACATGCTCGACGCGTGGCTCGCCTATATGACCAACGGGCGCGCCGCGCAGGCGGCGGCATGAAGCGCGCGTTGCGGCGGGACCGGCACCCGCCCAAACCGGCGCCGGCTCCGCGCGAAAAATTCCCGCCGCTCGACCTCGCCCGCTGCGAGCGGTTTCTCATGCACGAGGCGCGCCTGCTCGATGACGCCCGCTTCGACGATTGGCTCGCGCTCTTCACCGAGGACGCTTGGTACTGGATCCCGACCGAGCCTGACCAGCAGAGCCCGTTCGATACGGTGTCGCTGATCTACGACGATCGCCGCCTGCTTGAGACGCGGGTGCGGCGGCTCGCGAGCCCGCGCATCTATTCCCAGGAGCCGCCCTCACGCACCAGCCGCATGATCGGCAACGTGACCCAGGAAGAAACGTCGACCGACGGTTTCGTCTGCACCGTGCGCTCGAAATTCATGGTACTCGAAAATCGGCGCGACTCTCAGCGCCTGTTCGGCGGCACCGCGCACCATCGCCTGGTGCAGCTTGACGGCAAGGTGCTCATCGCCTGGAAGCGCGTCGACCTCCTCAATTGCGACGCCCCGCTCGACGGGATTTTGGTTCCGCTGTGAGAATAATGGCGCGGCCTCTCGCCCCCCTCTCCCCGCTTGCGGGGAGAGGGTCGGGGTGAGGGGGACTCTCAGGAGCGCGACCCAGTGGAGAGTCCCCCTCACCCGCCCGCCTCCGCTGCGCTACGGCGGGCGACCTCTCCCCGCAAGCGGGGAGAGGTAAGAAATCAACCCTCCGGCACGGGGCCGCACCAGCCGGGCAGATAATTCGCGTCCTCGCTTTTTGCGAGCTGGAGCGCCTGTTCCATCGCGTGGGCGAAGTCGTTCTCGATGCTCTTGCGCTTGATGCGGTTACGATAGAAATCCGCCCACAGGAACTCGGAAAACGGCGTCGTGTCCTTGGCAAAGCCGCCGGCGCGGCGCAGTTCGCCCGCAAGCGAACGGTAGGGATCATCGACGAGCTTCGCGACCTTGTCGGGGATGTCCTTGTAGCCGCGGCGGCGTCCCTCCGCGTCGAACGGATGCATCAGGCCGCGGTTGTCGAGGTTGAACCAGAACGTCTCACGGTCGAGCTTGCTGAAATCATGCATGACGGCGATCAAAACGTTCGGCACGCGCTCCTCGTGCAGCGCGCGCGCGAGGTGGTGATGATCGATCACGTAATGACGACCCTTCGGGCCGAGCACCACCGGGATCATGTGCCTGCCGAGAAATTCGTCCTTGTGGTCCTTGCGCCGCCATTCCTTGCGCTTGGCCTCGACCTCGCGCATGCCGACGGTCATCTGGGTCGGGTGCAATTCGCCGATGGGAACGGGTTTGAGTACGGGCTCGCGGATCGTCATGGCTCCCTCGCGCAACGGCCGCCGAATGCGGCCGGCCGGCGATGTTAGAGAGCCGAGGGCGGTAAGCCAACGTCATTGCGAGGAGCAAAACGACGAAGCAATCCAGGGGCCATACGCGCCGGCCTGGATTGCTTCGTCGCCGCGACGCGGCTCCTCGCAATGACAGCTACATCGGTTTATACAAAATCACCGAGCCGTCGGGGGCGACCAGGCTCGACTGCACGAGGCGGCCCTTCTCGTCGTACCAGACATCCTGCTGAAACTTGCTTTTGAGCATGTAGTGGCGCGCCTTGACGCTCTGCCCGTCGATCGTGAGATCGTCCACGCCCTGATCGGTGACGGTGATCGGAATCACTTCGCCGTCCTTGGGGTCGAGCACGTGCGAACGCTTGACCACTTCCGGGTTCCACAGGGTCGCCGGAATGATGTTCTTGTCGACCGTGCTGGTCTTGCCGTCGGCATCGACCTCGAGCCCGTTTGGCTTGAGCATCGCGCTGACCTTGTGGTGAGTGCCATTGTCGTCGCTCTCGGCTTTGAGCGCGATAAGCTTGCCGCCCACCCATTTTTCGCTGGTCGTGTATTGCAGGTGATAGGCGGTGATGAACATCACCTTCACGGCGAGATCGGTCGACATGCTGACCGAAGTTTCCTTCGGCCCGCGGTTGATTTCGACCGTGTGCGTCCCGATCTGATCGCCGTTGCGCATGATGGCAAAGCGCAACGTCTCGGTCGACGCGCCGGGCGCGGCGTTGGCGCCGAACGCCAGCGCAAAAAGAATACCCGCCGCCAGTTTGACGGCTCCTGCTAGCCTAAGGTTCGCAACAGTCATGGGACCTCACCGCATATCGACAAGCCAAGCGTTTTGTGGAACAAGCCGGGCGTTTTGTGGAAGGGAAATTTGACCACCGTGGGGCAGCGCGCAAGACGCGCGGCGCCTATGTCGCGGGGCCGTAAAGGCTTGTGCAGACGAAGGAATTCCGAGATGACGAGGTCCGTGCCGATGACATGGCTGTTAACCTGTTGCAATCGCCCGCGCGGCGATCGGCCGGCATTCTGACCGATTCCCGACCGATATTGCCATGATGCACTCCCCTTTGCCTGCGGCGAAGCGCGCGCAACCGGCGTTCGATGAGCGCATGGTGACTTGGCCGATCGTCCGCATCGTCGGCCTCTCGGCGCGGCTGCCGTGGCTGATCATCGCACTCGTGCTCGCGCTGGCGGTCGGCTCGGCCGTCTATGCCAAGCGGCACTTCGCCATCAAGACCGACGTCAACGAGTTGATCTCGCATGACGTGCCATGGGCGAAGAACGCGACCGACTACATGAAAAATTTCCCGCAGTGGGGAATCATCGTGGTGGTCGATGCGCCGACGCCCGAGGCGACCGAGCAGGCGACCGACAAACTCGCGCAGGCGCTCAAAGCGCGTCCCGAGCAGTTCCGCGCGGTGAGCCAGCCGGGCGGCGGCGAATTCTTCGCCAGGAACGGGCTGTTGTTCCTCCCGCGCGACGACGTTGCCAAGGCGACCGAGGGGATCACGCGCGCCGATCCGCTGATCGGTACCCTAGCGGCCGATCCGAGCCTGCGCGGCGTGCTCGACACGCTGTGGCTCGGGCTCGCCGGCGTGCAGCGGGGCGACCTCAAGCTCGACGACATGGCGCGCGTGATGAACACGGGCGCCGACACCGCGCAGGAGGCGATCGACGGCCGGCCGGCGAGTTTTTCCTGGCGCGGGCTCGCGCGCGGCAAGGTCGAGCCGAACGAGCTGCGGCGTTTCCTGCTGGTCGCCCCCGTGCTCGACTTCACCGCGCTCCAGCCCGGGCACGCGGCGACCGAGGCGATCGCGAATATCGCCTCCGACCTCAAGCTGGACCGCGACTATCAGGCGCAGGTGCGGCTGACCGGCCGCATTCCCATGGAGGACGACGAGTTCGGCACCATCAAACACAACGCCGAGCTCAACGCGGCGCTCACGTTGCTCGCCGTGCTGATCATCCTGTGGCTGGCGCTGCGTTCGTTCCGCATCATCTTCGCCTGCGCGGTGAGCCTGTTCGCCGGGCTTGCCATCTCGGCCGCCGCCGGCCTCGCGGTGGTCGGCGCCTTCAACGTGATTTCGGTTGCCTTCTTCGTGCTGTTCGTTGGGCTCGGCGTCGACTTCGGCATCCAGTTTTCCGTGCGCTATCGCGCCGAGCGGCACGATCATCCCGAGCTGGGCGCCGCGCTGCGCAGCGCCGCGCGCAAATCCGGTGCGCCGCTCGCGCTTGCGGCGGTCGCGACCGCGGTCGGCTTCGCCTCGTTCCTGCCGACCGCCTACCGCGGCCTTTCCGAACTCGGCCAGATCGCCGGCATGGGCATGCTGATCGCGTTCGCGACCAGCATCACGTTGCTGCCGGCGCTGCTCGCGGTGCTCAATCCGCCGGCCGAGCCGCACCCGATGGGATTTGCCTGGCTCGCGCCGGTCGACCGGTTCCTCGAGCGGCACCGCATCGCCGTGGTCGCAGGCACCGCGGCGGTCGTGCTGCTCGCTTCGCCGCTGTTGTTCCACCTGCCGTTCGACTTCAACCCGCTGCATCTGCGCAGCGAAAAGGTGCCGTCGGTCGCGACCTATCTGGAACTCGCCAAGGACCCGCGCGCCGGCGCGAGCGCGATCGATATCCTCGAGCCGAATCTCGCGACCGCCGATGCGACCGCGCAACGCCTCGCCGCGCTGCCGCAGGTCGCTCAGGCGACCACGCTGACGAACCTCGTGCCGACCGACCAGGACGAGAAGCTCAAGCTGATCCGCGCGGCCGCCGGCGAGATCGACGCTTCGCTCAACCCGGAGAAGATCGAGCCGCCGCCGACCGACGCGGACCTCGTCGAGTCGCTCACGTCGGCCGCCGGGCAACTCACCAAGATCGCCGGCGACATGCCCGGCCCCGGTGCTGATGCCGCGCGCAGGCTCGGCGGCCTGCTCTCACGGCTCTCCCAGGGCGACGAAGGCACGCGCGCGCGTTTCGCGGCGGCGCTGTCCGAGCCGCTCAAATTCTCCCTCGACCAGTTGCGCGGCGAGCTTAAGCCCGAGCCGGTGACGGTCGCCAACATCCCGCCCGAACTGCGCGACGAATGGCTCACCCGCGACGGCCGCGCGCGCATCCAGGTGCTGCCCAAGGGCGACCCCAACAACACCGAGACGTTGCGCAGCTTCGTTACCTCGGTCACCGCGGTCGAGCCCAACGCCACCGGTTCCGCCGTGCTGCTCTACGAGGCCGGCAACACGGTGGTGCACGCATTCTTCCAGTCGGGCGTGTTCGCGCTCGCCGCCATCGCGCTCCTTTTGTTCATCACCTTGCGCCGGGTTACCGACGTGCTGCTGACCCTGGTGCCGCTGATCGTCGCCGGCGCCGTGACGCTCGAGTTGTGCGTGATCCTCGACCTGCCGCTCAACTTCGCCAACATCATCGCGCTGCCATTGCTGCTCGGCGTCGGCGTCGCGTTCAAGGTCTATTACATCATGGCGTGGCGCACGGGAAAAACCGCGCTGCTGCAATCGAGCCTAACCCGCGCGGTGGTGTTTTCCGCCATGACCACGGCGACCGCGTTCGGCTCGCTGTGGTTCTCGAGCCACCCCGGCACCTCGAGCATGGGCAAGCTGATGGCGCTCGCGCTCGTATGCACCATGGCGGCCGCGGTGCTGTTCCAGCCGGCGCTGATGGGGCCGCCGCGATCAGAAATCAGGCATCAGTAATCAGGTATCAGCGGGAGGCTCGGTGATCACTGATGCCTGATTCCCGATCCCTGATCCCTGAAGACGATGCCGGACTGGCCGGGCGCGTCGCGATCGCGGCGGCGCCGCCGGCGACGGCATCGGCAACGGCCGCGCCGCCGCGATCCTGCTCGCGCGCGCCGGCAGCAAGGTGCTGGTGGTCGATCGCGAGCTGAAACTTGCCGAACGCACGGTGGAGATGATCGCGGCGGAAGGCGGCATCGCCGCCGCGCACGCGGCAAACCTGACCGACGAGGTGCAGGCGAAAGGCGCGATCGAGGCCGCGATCGGGCGCTACGGCCGGCTCGATTTCCTCGACAACAACGTCGGCATCGGCAGCCGCGGCAGCGTCGTCGACGAGACGCCGGAGAACTGGCGCCGGCTCATGCAGGTCAACGTCGAGACCATGTTTCTCGTCGCCAAGCACGCGATCCCGGCGATGGCGCAGACCGCCGGACGCGGCGCGATCGTGAATATTTCCTCGATCTCGGCGCTGCGCCCGCGCGGGCTCACCGCCTACACCACCACCAAGGCGGCGATCATCGGGCTCACCCGGGCCATGGCGGTCGACCACGCCCGGCAGGGCATCCGCGTCAACTGCGTCGCGCCCGGGCCGGTCTATACGCCCATGGTCTACGGCCGCGGCATGAGCGATGAGGCGCGCGACCAGCGCCGGCGCGCCTCCGCGCTCGGCATCGAGGGCACCGGCTGGGACATCGGCTACGCGGTGCGGTTTCTCTTGTCCGATCACGCCCGCTACATCACGGGCCACACCCTCGTCGTCGACGGCGGCGTGACCTTGCAGGCGCCGGAAAGAGAAAGCCAGTAACAGGAATCAGGGATCCGATATCAGGTATCAGGTGCCATCTCCTCTGATCCCTGATACCTGATCCCGGATGCCCGATTACGACATCCTCATTCGCGGCGGGACGCTGATCGACGGCAGCGGCGCGGCGGGTATGCGCGGCGATCTCGCCATTGCAGGCGGGCGCATTGTGGCACTCGGCCCCTCGCTCGATGGTCGGGCCGAGAAAATCATCGATGCCGAGGGCCTCGCGGTGACGCCCGGCTTCATCGACATCAAGACCCATTCCGACTTCGTGCTGCCGATCAACCCGAAGGCGGAAAGCAAGGTGCGCCAGGGCGTCACCACCGAGATCATCGGCCATTGCGGCTTCTCGGTCGCGCCGGTGCTCCCCGGCAAGGCAAAACTGCTCGCCGATTATCTCAGCGGCGGCGCGCCGTGGCTGCCGTTCCGCGAGATGAGCTTTTCCGAATATCTCGCCACGTTCCCGGCGGTGTCGGTCAACACCGGCGTGCTGGTCGGCCACAACACGTTGCGCCTGATGACAATGGGGCTCGAAGACCGCTCCCCGACGCGGGTCGAACTCGAGCAAATGCTCGCACTGCTCGAGGATGGGCTCGCCGCCGGCGCGCTCGGCATGTCGTCGGGCCTGTTCACGCCGCCCGGCAGCTTCGCGAAGCCTGACGAGATGCGCGCCTTCGCGGCCGTGCTCGCGCGGCGCCGCGCCGCCTATTTCACCCACATCCGCGACGAAGCAAACAAAGTCATGGAGGCGGTCGAGGAGGCAATCGAGGTCGCTCGCGACTTTTCGATCCACGTCGAGATCGTGCATCTGAAGTGCTCCGGCGTCGACAACTGGGGCAAGGCTGAGGCGGTGCTCGAGCGCATCGCAGCGGCGCGCGCGCAAGGCTGCGACATCGATTGCGACGCCTATCCTTACGCGGCCGGCGCCAATCCGCTCAAGAACCTGCTGCCGCCGTGGGTGCAGATCGGCGGCAACGCAACGATGCTCGCGCGACTCGCGCAACCGGAGACGCGTGCGCGCATCCGCGCCGAGATCGAGCGCGCGGGCTTGAACAACTGGGGCCGCATCCCGTCGTGGGAAGCGGTGCAAATCTCGATTTCGCCGCGGCGGTCGGACACCGCCGGACAAACCGTGGCGGCGCTCGCGGCGGCGGCCGGCTGCGATCCGATCGATCAAATTTGCGATCACCTGATCGCCGACGACGGCGCGACGCGCGTCCTCATCACCTCGATTTGCGAGGACGACATCCGCACCATCGTGCGCTCGACGACCGCGCTGGTCGGCTCGGACGGCAATTGCGTGGCGACCTACGGGGTGGTGAGCCAGGGGCTTCCGCACCCGCGATTTTACGGCACCTTTCCGCGCGTGATTTCCCGCTACGTCGGCGACGAACGGCTGATCCCGCTGGACCAGGCAGTCTACAAAATGACCGGCGGCCCGGCGCGCGCGCTCAAGCTTTCCGACCGCGGCTTATTGAAGGAAGGATATCGGGCGGACGTGACGATGTTCGATCCCGCCGACTTCCGCGACCAGGCGACCTACGCCGACCCGCATCGCTACCCGAGCGGCGGGCGCACCAGCGTCATCGTCAACGGCACGGTGGTGGTCGAGAACGCCATTCACACCGGCGCCACCCGCGGCATGGTGCTGCGGCGGGAGCCGGACGGGAGCGTCAGTTAGCAATATAAATCAACCCGGGTGTGAATTCTTTCACATATCGACGGCCGAGTAGTGCGTATACATAAAACGCTGAGCTTGCACAGATCATATATTTCCACTGTTACGGAAAGGAGATAGCGATGGCGACGTTTCCGACGATCACACAGAACGGCAACACCACTCTGACTTGGACGAACTCGGGCGGCGGCATCACCAACCATGAGGTCTTCGCCTTCACATTGCAAGCGACCAGTCCGGCAAACACGACGGGCGCGCTCGTTTCCGATGTAACGGTCTTCATCAATCCCACAAGGTACAACTGCACCCTGAGGGCAGTCGGGCCGCAGGCAATCACCGGCAACTTCGAGAGCAATGGCGTTTAGGGAGGACGAACGATGAAAATCCAAGGCATCAAGGACCAGACCGGAAAACTCATCGCGACGTATGAGGAGGCTGCCGGCGGAGGTCCATCGGTTGCGCCCGTGTTGGCGCAAGGGCACACCGTGCATCAGATCGACGTCGCGGATAACTACAAAACCGACATCAAGGGGTTTTACGAAAAGTTCGGCAAATAGAGCCGTAGTCTTCTGGATCGGTGCCGATCCGGATTCGCCAATTCCTACCCCACCCGGCTCGCTTCGCTCGCCACCCTCCCCGCAAGCCCCGCTTCGCGGGGAGGGATTAAACGGACTGGGACAAGGCCGCCCTCGCCTCCCCGCTCACGTCACCCTGAGGAGCGCGCCGCAGGCGCGCGTCTCGAAGGGTGGAAGCAGGCTCGGTGTTTGTTACCATCCTTCGAGACGCGCGCGCGACGAAGTCGCGTGCGCCCTCAGGATGACGACGGTGTTTGTTGAACAGCTCTACCCTTTGACGCCGCCCATGGTGAGGCCGGCGGTCATGCGGCCGCGGAAGGCGTAGTAGATCGCGACCGGCGGCAAGGCATAGACGATCGCCGTCGCCATCATGTAGTTCCACGGCGCCTCGTCGCTGTTGAGGAATTGCGCCAAGGCGACCGGCACGGTCATGCTCTTCTTCGAGGACAACAGCAGGAACTGATAGAGATACTCGTTCCACGCCAGCAGCAGCGCATAGGTGCCGACAGCGACGAGCGCCGGTGCCATCAGCGGCAGGTAGATTTTAAAATAAACCTGCGCCGGCGAGGCCCCGTCGATGCGCGCGGCCTCGTCGAGCTCGATCGGGATGCTCACGCCGTATTGGTGGAAGATGAAGATGGCGTAAGGCGTGGCGAAGGTCACTTCGGCGGCGATCACCGACCAAAGGTTATTCGACAGGCCGTAAAAGCCCATGATGCGGTAGAAGGGGATCGCGAGGAACGAGGCCGGAATCACGTAGGTGAGCAGCGCCGCGTTGCTCACCACCCAACCGTAACGGATGCGCATGCGCCCGATCGCGAAGCTCGCGAGCGAGCCGATCGATAGCGTGAAGAACACGGTGGCCAAGCCGATGTACAGGCTGTTTTCGAACTGCCGCCAGAAGAACTCGAGATACCAATAGCCCTGGGTGATGACGACCCAGAAGCTCTCCAGCGAGGGCTTGGCGGGGAAGAGGTCGTTGGTGAACACGTCGCCATGCGCCTCGAGAGACACGGCGATGATGTTGTAGATGGGCGTGAGCGTCCAGATCAGCACCACGACGGCAAAGAGCAGCGCGGCCGCCTCCTGCCAACGGCGCCGGTTACGGTAGTTGGGCCGCCGCGCGCGGCCTTCTGCGAGGGCGACGGTCACAGCGACACTTCCGTGGTGTGGAGTTTGCGCATGAGCAGGATCACCAGCGGGATCATCAGCGGCAGCGCCGACATTACGACGGCGACGCCGAGCTCGGGCCGCGCCACCTCGAAAGCGTCACGGATGCCGAGCGTCGCGAGCACGTGAGTCGAGAGCGCCGGCCCGCCGCCCGAGACGAAGTAGACCGAGTTGAAGTCGCCGAGGGTGAAGAGCGTCGAGAGCAGCGTGCACACCAGGTAGAGGTTCGCCAGCAGCGGGAAGCTCACATGGGTGAAGCGCTTGATGCCGGTGGCGCCGTCCATCTCGGCGGCTTCATAAAGCTCCTGCGGGATCGCCATGCGGCCGGCGAGCAGGATCACGGTCCAGAACGGCATCCATTTCCAGATGTGCGAGGCAATGACCGAGCCGAGCGCCAGCCAGCGCGAGGTCTCGAGCCAGCCCGGGCCGTCGATGCCGAAGAAGGCCCAGATCGCGTTGTTGATCAGCCCCCACTGGCCGTTGAGCATCCAGTGGATCGAGATGAACGACGGCAGCGCCGGCACCGCCCACGGCAGCACGTAAATGAGCAGGAGCCCCTTCACCCACCAGCCGCGCCGCATGAAGAAGCCGGACATCATGAGGGCGCCGAACATCTTCAGGTTCACGCCGATGCCGAGGTAGAGGATCGTGTTGACCACGGTGCGCTGATAGATCGGCTCCGACATGAGTTCGAAATAGAGCGCCGGGTCGCGGCCGAGCCACAGGCCGTAGAGCACCGGATAGGCGACGAACGCCACGAACAGTCCCGCATAGGGAATGATGAAGGCGATGGCCCAGGTGAATTCCGAGCCCTGCAGGCCCAGCCGCCAGGCGCTGCGAGGCTTCGGGGCGGCGGCAAGTCTCAGATGGGAGAACGGGTCGGCAGTTCTAAGAGCCTGGACGTCGGCCATGGTCGCCTCTCCTTTTAGCTCTTAACTTTGCGCGATCGGATATTTGGCGAGGATCTGTCCGATCCGGGCGAGCGCCTTTTCGGCGGCGGCCTGCGGCGTCGCCCCGTCGCGGATCACTTCGGCAGCCGCGGTGCCCCAGATTTGCTGGGCATTGCACTCGGCGTAGCCGGGGTTGAAGGCGGGGTAATTAGTCACCGTCGGATCGATCACGCCTTCCTTGGCGTAAGGCGCCACGTGCTTATCCCCGCTGAGCCAGAACGGATCGGTTTTGACTACTTCGGGAAAAGCCGGAAGCCAGCGGCCGAGTCCGTTCTTGAGGTATTCGTTCGAAACCTTTGGCTGGATCACGTATTTGATGAAATCTTTGGCCACGTCGACATTGTTGGCGCCCTTCGGGATGAAGGCGCCGGTGACGCCGAGCTGCGCCGTCATCGGTTTGCCCGCGTTGTCGAGCGGAAGGCCCATGGTCACAACGTCGTCGTACTCCTCTTTCTTGTGGAACAACGCGACCTCGGTGGAGATCGTTCCGTCGAGATCCATGAGCATCTGCTTGGAGTGAAAGGCATTGTTGTCGTCGGCGTCGCTCCAGCTCAGCGCGCCGGGGGGCACATAGCCCTCCTTGAACGCGGTGGTGATGTAGGCGAGCGACTTGATCACCGCCTCTTTGACCTGTGGATCGTCGGTGTGCCCCTTGCCGTCCGCCGTGACGATGCCGTTGCCGCCGTTGGCGATCAGAAAATGGTGGAATGTGTTGTTGCCGTCGGCCGGCCCGGTCGTCGTGGGCTGCAGGCCGAGGGCATAGAAGCCGCGCCGTTTCTCGCGCAGCTTCTGCTGCATCGGCTTGAAGAAGTCCCAGAATGCGTCCCAGGTCTTGGGGGCGTCGGACAGTTTGTAGCCCGCCTGCTCGACCAGCGAGCCCCAAATATGGAACGGCAGCACCGCGGTCTTATACGGCGCGTAGTAGTAGCTGCGCTTCTTGGCGACGTTGTTGTAGTAGGCCGAGGCGAGCAGCGCGGTCGGGTGATAGTGCTGCTTCTGCGTCTCGACCACGTCGCTGATGTCGATGAGCCTGTCGTTCCAGGCGTTCTGCGGCACCACCGCCTGCTCGGCGATATCGTGCGTCATCACGTCGGGCACGTCGCCGCTGGTGAGGGCCGAGACGATCTTCTGCATCATCGGACCGAACGGAATGAGGCTGTGGTCGATGGTGTTGCCGCTCGCCTTCTCGTAGTCGGCGACCATCGCGTTGAAGGAGGTGTCTTCTTCCTTCACGAAGCCCTGCACCCACCATACGGTCGCGGTCTTGGCCGCCGCGTTGGCGACGTAGGGGCATCCGAGCGTCGAGGCCGCGGCCAGCGAGACCGAGCCGCGGAGCAGCGAACGCCTGCTGAAATTCCTCATTCCGTTTCTCCTTGCCGTCCCTACCCACGCGCGGCCGCGCGGAGCGTGTTTTGTTATTGTGAAAACGTCAGGCGCGCAGTGCCTCCGCGATCTCGGGGTCGTCGATTTCAGGCGCACTTACCGCTTCGTGGAGCATAATCCTCCGCGGACCACGCTCGACGCAGTATCAACAGCGCGCCGACGGCGCGCCCGCGCCATTCATCCTACAGAAATTTACCTCCGGCGCAATGCAGGTATGCATGCGACGCAATTGCCGATGGCGGTTCGCCGCGGCTGCCCCGGGGTGGGGGTGAAAATTTGGAATTTTCCTGCGGCTGCTGAGGCTTAGCCTAGGCTCGCCAGCGACTCCCGGTCTCGTCATTGCCCGCGCAGCAATCCAGTAACCACCGGCGCGGCTAATCTGCGCGATCAGGGATTACTGGACGCCCGCTTGCGCGGGCGTGACGAGGCGAGAGGAGGCCGCCCGCCGTTGCGGATCGATTCGTGGTGGCGGATGACCTCGGCGATGATGAAGTTGAGGAATTTCTCAGCGAACGCCGGGTCGAGCTTGGCGTCCTTGGCGAGCGCCTTGAGCCGCTTGATCATGACACTTTCGCGCCCCGGATCGGCCGCCGGCAGGCCGGTCGAGGCCTTCAGCTCGCCCACCCGCCGCGTGCAGCGGAAGCGCTCGGCCAAAAGGTAGATCAGCGCGGCGTCGATGTTGTCGATGCTCTCGCGCAATTGCTTGAGCTCGGGCGGGATCGCCGCCTGTTTCTTCCCGGCCATGAATTCACCTGCCACCGCTTTCGCTCGTGCATTCGCCTAACGATAGCAGCGCTTGCGGTCAAACCGAACACGGCACGAGAGCGGGCGTGTCCAGCATCTATCCTCACGCCCCATCGTTGGTGGGCACGCCTCGTCGCTGCGCTCCTCGGTCTTAGCCCACCCTACGGCCGCTTTCGCGGGCTACGATCCCGTCGTATCCTCCGACGCAGCCCCACCGGAACCCGCATCCCATGATCACCAAGTTCGACAGCCTCTACGCCGGCCACGCCGATCTCGACAACGTCGGCTACGGCGGCACGCCGATCAACGAACGGCGCTATTCGAACGCGCATCTCGCGAGCGCGCTGTCCAAAGCCGAGTCGATGGCCGTGCTGATGGATAAGCTCGGCTACAACTGCTTCTGGATGGCCGAGCACCACTTCCAGCGCGAAGGCACCGAGTGCATCCCCAACAACATCCTCATGGGCGTGCACCTCGCGCACCGCACGAAAAACATCAAGATCGGCTGCGGCTTCAACATCGCGCCGATGTGGCATCCGTTGCGCATGGCCGAGGATTACGCGGTCGCCGACATCCTGACCGGCGGGCGCATCGTGTTCGGGCTCGGGCGCGGCTATCACACGCGCGAAGTCGAAACCTTCGGCTCGCCGCTCATCGACCAGGAGGCCAACCGCGAGCTGTTCGAGGAGCAGACCGACATCATCTTCAAGGCGTTCAACGAAGAAAGCTTCACGCACAAGGGCAAGTACTACACCCTGCCGCCCGAGGTGCCGTATCGCGGCTATACGCTCAAAGAACTGACCCTGGTGCCGCGTCCGTTCCGGCTGCCGGTCGAGTGCTGGCAACCGATCCAGGGCGGCTCGGCGCGTGCGCTCGAGTTCATGGCCAAGCACGGCATCCAGGGAATGGTCGGCGGCGGCTCGGCCGAGGGCGGCGCCATGCACAAGGTGGTGCTCGCCTGGCAGGAGGCGCACGCGAAGTTCGGCAAGCACATCGAATTGGGCGAGCGGCTGTGCTTCGGCTTCCACTTCTACATGGCGGACAGCCGCGAAAAGGGCATGAAAGAAGCGGCGAAATATTACGAGGAGAACATGAAGATGTTCGGCGAGCTGCGCCTGGTGCGCGCGCTCACCGATGAGCAGATCGAGATCATGCGCGACCCCGTGCGCGCGCCGACCGCGAAACTCCCGCGCGTCGAGGACGCCGTGAAGGCGGGCGGCTTCCTGTGCGGCAATGGCGACGACCTCATCGGCCATTTGAAGGCGCTGGAGGAAAAATATCCGGCGCTCGACCGCATCTCCGTGAGTCTGTCGGTGGGCGTGCCGGAGAAGATCGCGCTCGAGCAGCTCGAGCGGTTCGCCAAGGAGGTGATGCCGGCGTTCACCGGCAAGGTGCAGCCGGCGGTGGCGGCGGAGTGAGGGACGTTTGTTTGGACCTCGTCATGCCCCGCGAAAGTGGGGCATCCAGTAATCGCAGGCGGCAGTTTATTTGAAGGGCGATGTTTACTGGATTGCCCGCTTTCGCGGGCAATGACGAGATTACGAAGGTTTCTTCCCCACCGCACAGTGCAGCGCGGTGGTCTGCAGCAGCGGGCCGGCGGCGAGCGCGGCGGCACGGGCGGCGTGCCAAACCTCGGTTTCCGCGGGCGTGAGCTGCGCCAGCACGTGGTCCTCGCGGTAGCGCCAGATCGGCCCGTCGGGATCGTCAAGCGTGACGAGCACGGGAAAGCCGACGAGATCGGCAAGGCCGGCGCGGCGCAAACGGGGATAGAGGCTCGCGTCGGCGACGCCGAGGGGCCCGACCGACTGCGGCGGGACATCGACCTTCGCTCTGATCGCGGGCGGGAGCTTCAGGTTCCACCATTGCGGCAGGTCGATCGCGCGCACGACGATGCCGACGCGGCCGCCCGGGCGGGTGACGCGCAGTATCTCGGCGATCGCCTTCTCGGCGTCGCACTCCTCGAGCACGGTGATCGAAAACACGCAGTCGAATGTCTGGTCGGGAAACGGCAAGGCCGTGGCGCTGCCCGGCGCGAAGCGAATGCGCGGGGCAAGGCCGGCGGCGAGTTCGGCCGCCTCGCGCAGGAGGAACGGGTTGACATCGACCGCGTCGATGCGCGCGCCCTCCCCCAGCCGCTCGGCCAGTTGCCGGGCGAACGCCCCCGAGCCGCAGCCCACGTCGAGGATGCGACTCGTCGGCTCCGGCGCGAGCAGATCGACAAGGCCGCGGAACATCGCGCGGTAGCTCGGGAAACGGTCGCGGTCCTCGAGCGCGGCAACGCCGCCGATGTGGGCGCCGCCGAGCCGGATGACGGTGAAACGGCGCGCCAGTTCCGGCAGCGCCGGATCCCACTGCGAGGGCGACAGGAAGAACGGCAGCAGGATCAGCGGCGGCCCCTCGCCTTCGATGCGAAAGGTGAGGCCGGCGTGGGAACCGTTACGCGCATCCAACGTGGCGGGGGCGAGCGATACATCGGCGAGGAACGCGGCCATCGCGCCAGCGACCTCCCCTGCCCGATCAGCTACCACGTCCGACCAGGCTTCGGCGTCATAGTCGCGCAGCACGTGGCGGCGCGCCCGCGGCAGGCGCGCGTGCACGCGCCCGGCAACTTCGGGGGTCAAGCCCTCATCGCCGGAAATCATCAGCAGGCGCGGCGCGATATCCGCGAACGGCGCGGGATCGATGCGGGTCGCCGCGCACAGCACGACGCCGCCGATGCGCTGCCCATATTGCGCGGCGAAACCGGCGACGTCGCTCGCCACCTGCGTCGCGATATGCGAGCGCGCGAGGCGGAGGTGATCCATCAGCGCGGCGAGCCGGTCGGCTGTTTGTAGATGTGTCATTGCGAGGCCCACAGGGCCGAAGCAATCCAGGGCGTCACGCGCGGCCCCTGGATTGGTTCGGCGCTTCGCGCCTCGCAATGACGCAATTCACGCCGCATCTTCCCGGATCATTGCCGCGCCCTTCTCGGCGATCATGATGGTGGGCGCGTTGGTGTTGGCGGTGGTGACCGCCGGCATTACGGAGGCATCCACCACGCGCAGGCGGTCGAGCCCGCGCACTTTGAGACGCGAGTCGACCACTGCGAGCGGGTCCTCGCCCATGCGGCAGGTGCCGACGATGTGATAAATGGTGGTGCCCTGGTTGCGGATGTAATCGGCGAGCGCGTCCTCGCTCGCAACCTGCGGCCCCGGCGTGATCTCTTCGACGCTGTGCCGCGCGAGGGCGGGCGCGGCGAAGATGCGGCGCGCGTAGCCGATGCCGGCGAGCGACACGCGCAGATCGTTGGGTGCCGAAAGATAATTGGCCTGCAGCGACGGATAGACGAACGGATCGGGCGACTTCGCCATCACGCTGCCGCGGCTCTCCGGCCGCGCGATACTGACCGCTATGGTCATGCCGGGCGCGCGTTCCAATTCGCCGAAGCGGTTATGGTCGTAGCTCGAGGGCGAGAACAGGAGCTGGATGTCGGGGCTCGCGAGCCCCTCGCGGCTGCGCACGAAAGCCTGCGCGCTCGATACGCCGAAGGTCAGCGCACCGCGCCCGGTGGTGAGCCAGCGCGCGATCTCCCCGAGGAGCCGCGGCGGGCGCGCCAGCTCGTTGATCGACACGGCGTCGCGCACGCGGTGGGAGATGCGGATCGCGTAGTGATCGGAGAGATTGGCGCCGACGCCGGGCAGGTCATGCACGACATCGACGCCGATCGATTTGAGATGCCCCGCCGGCCCGATGCCGGACACGTGCAGCAGATGCGGCGAGTTGATGGTGCCGCCGGAGAGGACCACCTCGCGCGCAGCCAACGCGGTGCGCTCATGGCCGCGTTGGCGGAAGGCGACGCCGATGCAGCGGCGGCCGTCGAACAACAGTTTCGTCGCGAAGGCGCGGGTTTCGATCCGCAGGTTCGCACGGCCCCTGGCGCGGGCGAGAAAGGTGCGCGCGGTCGAGCCGCGGAAACGGCCGTTGCGCGACATCTGCGAAAAGCCGACGCCCTCGTGCACGCGGCCGTTCAGATCCGGGCTCGCCGGAATGCCGGTCTGCTGCGCCGCCTCGACGAAGCGGCGGGTGAGCGGCAGCACGGTACGGTAGTCCTCGACCAGGATGGGCCCGTCCTTGCCGCGCCGCTCGGGCTCGCCCGGCGCGTAGCGCTCGATCGATTTGAAATAGGGCATGCATTCGTCGAACGACCAGCCGCGGCAGCCCATCTGCGCCCAGCTGTCGTAATCGGCGGGCTGGCCGCGGATCCACAGCATGCCGTTGATCGAGCTCGAGCCGCCGAGCACGCGCCCGCGCGGCCAGTGAATCTGCCGGCCGTTGACGTTCGGCTGCGGGTCGGTCGCGTAGTTCCAATTGACGCGCGGATTGTGCAGCAGATGCAGCACTCCGGCCGGCACGTGGATGAACGGGTACCAGTCGCGCGGCCCCGCTTCGAGCAGGAGCACGCGCGCGCCGTCGGCGCTCAGGCGATTGGCGAGCACGCAGCCGGCCGAGCCCGCGCCGATGATGACGTAGTCCGCCTGCAACGCTTCGGTCATGGCGCCACTCTATTGCCCCCGGTGCGGATGGGCTAGCCTCGCGCAAATAACCAGGAGGACGTTATCGTGGGTGCGCCGTCGACAAATCAGCAGTGGCTCGACCAGGTGAAAGAGACGCCGCTCGAGCCCGAGCTGCCGATCTGCGATCCGCATCATCACCTGTGGGACCGGCGGCACGAGCGCGAGGCGGAGCGCTATCTGCTCGATGAAATCCTCGACGACATCGCCGGCGGCCACAATGTGGTCTCGACCGTGTTCATCGAGTGCGGGGCGATGTTCAAGACCGACGGGCCGGAGGCCTATCGCTGCGTCGGCGAGACCGAGTTCGTCAACGGCATCGCCGCCATGAGCGCGTCCGGGCTCTACGGCAAGGCGCGGATCGCGGCCGGCATCGTCGGCACCGCCGACCTGCGGCTGGGCGACAAGGTCGCCGACGTGCTCGACGCGCAGATCGCCGCGGGCGGCGGGCGCTTTTGCGGCATCCGGCGCGGCGCCTTCTGGCACGCGAGCCCGGAGATTGCGAACCACCGCACCGCGCCGCCCGAGCACCTGCTGCTGCACGACGACTTCCAGGCGGGATTCAAACATCTCGCGCCGCGCAAGCTTTCGTTCGAAGTGTGGTGCGCGCACACGCAGCTTCCCGACGCCGTCGGCCTCGCGCGCAAGTTCCCCGAAACCGCGATCGTGCTCGACCACTTCGGCGGGCCGATCGGCGTGGGTCCCTACGCCGGCAAGCAGGCCGAGGTGTTCGCTTATTGGAAGACGCAGATCGACGAGCTGGCGAAGTGCCAGAACGTCTACGCCAAGCTCGGCGGGCTCAACATGGCGGTCAACGGCTACGGCTGGGAGCATCGCCCGAAGCCCCCGACCAGCACGGAGCTGGCGCAGGCGACCCGGCATTATTTCGACTACACGATCGAACGCTTCGGGCCGTCGCGCTGCATGTTCGAATCAAACTTTCCGGTCGACAAATTGAGCTGCAGCTACACGGTGCTGTGGAACTCGTTCAAATTATTGACCAAGGGCTATTCCGCCGCCGAACGCGCGGCGATGTTCCACGACACCGCGGCGAAGGTTTATCGGGTTTAACTCCGACCTCGTCATCGCCGCGAAAGCGGCGATCCAGTAAACGGCGCCGTTTCAGAACTATCTGAATCGGTCGTGTTTACTGGATGCCCCGCTTTCGCGGGGCATGACGAAATAGGGTTATTTCCGCGGCCATCGTGCGGCGACGGCGGGCAGCACCTCCTCGATGAGGCGGCGGGTCTGGGCGAGCACCATCTCCTCGCCCGGAAGCAGCGGCCGCAGGATGAATTTCGACACTCCAGCCTCGACCAATTCCGCGAGGCGCGCGAGGATCGCGTCGGCGTCGCCGATGGCAAAATAAGAGGGAATGTCGCGTCCGGCGCGGCGAAAAACCTGCGCTTTCGCCTGGGCAACGGCCGGCTCGTCGGCGCGGCCGAAATGGAACGCGATGCCGGCGCCGTAGTGGTCTTCATCGATCGTGCGACCGGCCGCGGCCGCCGCGGTTTTGATTGCCGGGATCACCCGCGCGATCGCGTCAACGCCGTCGAGACCGGCTTGCCAGCCGGTGCCGTAGCGGCCGGTCCGGCGGATCGCCGCGTCGGAGGAGCCGCCGATCCACATCGGCAGCTCGGCCTGCACGGGCTTCGGCGCGATGCTCGCGCCCTTGAGGCGGAAGTGGACGCCGTCGAAATCCACCGCGTCCTCGCGCCACAGGCGGCCGACGATTTCCAAACACTCGTCCATGCGCTTGCCGCGCGAACGCGCATCGAGCCCGAGCGCCTCCCATTCCGGTCCGAACGGCGAGCCGATGCCGAACGCCGGCAGCAGGCGGCCTTCCGAGAGCACATCGATGGTCGCGCATTGCTTCGCCACCAGCACCGGATCGCGCTGCGCGAGCGAGAGCACGTTCATGCCGAACTTGAGCCGGCGCGTGCGGCCGGCGAGCGCCGCCATCACGCTCATGCATTCGAGCGCCGGAGCGGTACTGATGACACGGTCGGACTGCCAAATGGAATCGACGCCGCCTTCCTCGCACAGATCGATCCAGCGCCAGAACCCGCGCGCATCGGCGAACGGAAAGGCCGCGATCCCCATGCCGACGCTGACGGTCATGCGAGCTCCTCAGTGTTATTCTGAACTCGTCATCGCCCGCGAAAGCGGGCGATCCAGTAATCACAGGACCATCAGATAATTGATAGGCCGGTGTTTACTGGATGCCCCGCTTTCGCGGGGCATGACGAGAGCGTTTACTTGAACGTAGCGAATATTTCCTCGAAGGCCTTGAGCTGGTTACCGGCGGCCGACGACGGCACGATGATCGGCGTGCGCACGCCCGCGGCGATCCAGGCTTCCACCCCTTCGCGCACGCGCGAGGCGGGGCCGGAGAGCGCCACATCGTCGATCCAGGCGTCGGTCAAATATTTGGGCACGTCGTCGGGGCGGTTCTCGGCGAGTGCTTTCTCGATACCGGTCATTTCATCGACGTAGCCCGCCTCCTTCCAGTAATTGCGGTAGTTCGGCAGGCCGGCGTAGTGCGTCAGCGTGCGCCGATGCACCGCGCGCGCGGCGGCAAGATCGTCGGTGATGCAGGTCGGCAGCATATTGCCGACGAAGAAATTCTCGTCGTTGCGTTTGTCCGCCGGCAGCGCGGCAAGCGAAACCTTCATATGCGAGCGGCTGGCATTGGCGAACACCACGCCTTCGGCGATCTCGCCCGAAAGCGCGACCATCTTGGTCCGGAGCGCGGCGAGGACGAGTGGCGGCTGCGCGCCGTTGCCGGGATAGGCGCGCAGCTTGCTCACGAACGCCCGGATGTCGGAAAGCGGCTTGCCGGGTTTTGCCCCCATGCGCGCCTGGCTCGGCGCATGCGCCACGCCGATGCCGAAGCGAAACCGCCCGCCGGAGACTTCGTGCAGGAACGCCGCGCTCTGGGCGAAATCGTCGAGCGAGCGCGCGTAGATCGGCGCGATGGCGGTGCCGAACGGGATGCGCTCGGTCGCAAATGCGAGCGCGTCGCACAGGGCGAAATTGGCGAAGCGGCTCGGCGAATAGATCCCGGCAAACCCGCGCCGCTCGATCTCGCGCGCCAATTCGAGCGTGCGGGACCGGCGCCCCGGCACCGCGACGAGACTGACGGCAGGCATGTTGTGCATGAGGATCTCCGATTAACCGGCCACGTCACCCCGGGGACCGAGCGAAGCGAGGGAGCCCGGGGTCCATGAACACAGACCCATCCAGTTCTGAACCGCCCGGTGTTCATGGGTTCCGGGCTCGCGCCTTCGGCGCGCCCCGGAATGACGACGGTTTGTAAGACACTAGTCTTCCCTCTCCGGCCCCGCCATCCTCGTACAATGAATCGGGGGGCGGCGCAGGCGTGGGTGATAGGGCTCGGCACCGCGGTGGTGCCGCTCGACACTTCGGTGAACATCGCCTTCCCGGCGATCACGCGCGGGTTTGGTCTCGCCACCGCCGACATCCAGTGGGTGGTGATCTGCTACGTGCTCACCTACACGGCGTTGACGCTCGCGCTCGGGCGCATCGGCGACATCTACGGCCACGCCCGCGTGTTCCGCGCCGGGCTGATCTGGAGCACGGTCGCGCTCGCCCTATGCGCGCTGGCGCCGAGCTTTGCGACTTTGCTGGTTGCGCGGTTCCTGCAGGGGATCGGCGCGGCATTTGTCTTGAGCTGCGGGCCAGCCCTCGCGACCGCCGCTTACGGCGAAGCCCGGCGCAGCCGCGCGCTCGGATTTTACATCATGATGTTCGGCGTCGGCAGCACGCTCGGCCCGTGGATCGGCGGAGCGCTGGTGCAAGAATGGGATTGGCCGGCCGTGTTCGCATTCCGCGTGCCTGTGGCGGCGCTCGCTCTGCTGTTGTCGCGCGGGCTTCCGGCGCCGCAGTCCGGCGCGCGGGAGCCGTTCGACTTCCTCGGCGCCGTGCTGCTCGCCGCCGCGCTCACCGCCATGCTGCTCACCTTCAATCGCCTCGGCGATCTTGCTGCGATCCCGCTCGCGCTTACCGCACTCGCCGCTTTCGTCGCGTTCTTCCGGCACGAGGCGCGTTCGCCCAATCCGATCATCGATCCGTCAGTGTTCCGCCTGCCCGGATTTGCCCTCCTCAATCTTTCGAACGTGCTGATCAACCTCGCCGGCTTCTCGGTATGGCTGCTGGTGCCCTTCTATCTCACCCGCGCGACCAATCTGCCGCTGGCGCTGAGCGGCGCGGTGCTCGCGACCGGCTCGCTCGGCATGGCGGTGGCCTCGCCGATCGCCGGGCGACTCGCCGGCCGCGTCTCTTCCGTGCACCTGGCGCTCGCCGGCGCGGTGCTGGCCGGGCTCGGGCTGCTGCTGATCGCGACGTGGGGGCGCGGCACGCCTGCGGCGCGGCTCGTGGCGACGCTCTTCCTGCAAGGCGCCGGCGTCGGCGTATTCCAGCTCGCCTATACCGACATCGTCACCGCGACGATCCCGCCGCAGCATCGCGGCGTCGCCGGCAGTCTCGCCATGGTCACGCGCACGGTCGGCACGGTGAGCGCGGCGGCCCTCGTCATGCTCATGTTCGCGCAGCTCGAAGCGGGCAGCGGATTCCTGCCCGCGTTCCGCGAGACCTTCGTGCTCGCCGGCCTCGTGCCGCTTGTGATAGCGGGTTTGTTAGGCACTAACCTCGTCATCACCCGCGAAAGCGGGTGATCCAGTAACCACAGACCTTTCAAATAAAACTTTGGCCGGCGTTTACTGGATGCCCCGCTTTCGCGGGCATGACGAGTGAGAGTTTAGTCACGCCGGCTTGCCGTTGGCGTAGGGCTTGAGCGCCGCGTACATCACGTCGTAGGTGGGCGTTGGCACCCCAAGCTCGCGGCCGAGCGCAACGACCTTGCCGCCGAGCCACGGCAGTTCGAGCTTGTTGCCGCGCAGCAAATCGACCGTCATCGACGGCATCATCTCGGCTGGGAAAGTGCGCGTGGCCTTGAGCAGGCGCTCCTCGAGGTCGGCCGCGAGCTTGACTCCGCGGGCGCGGCCGACGGCGGCGACCTCGGGGATGGATTTCTCGAACAGCGAGAACACCTCGGGATCGTCGCGCAGCTTGCCGAACGGCAGCCGCGTCAGGGAGACGACCGAGCTGTTGGTCGCGAGCAGCACGAATTTTTCCCACAGGGCGACGAGGATTTCGTTGGTGTTGGTGGATTCAAACCCGGCGGCCTGGCAGGCGGCGTGGAAGGCCGCGCCGCGCGCGCTCGGCCGGCCGTCGAGCTCGCCGAACACGAGGCGCATGAACGTGCCCGTCTGGCGGATCACGCCGGGCTCGGCGATGGTGGCGCTGATCTGCGCGACACCGCCCATGACCGCATCCTTGCCGAGGATCGGGATCAGCCGCTCGCTCGCGTCGATACCGTTCTGCAGCGGGATGACCGCGGTGTTGGGTCCGACGAGCGGCTTGATCGCGGCGCCCGCGCTCTCCACGTCCCATAGCTTGACGCAGAACAGCGCCACGTCGACCGGGCCGATTGCGGCCGGATCGTCGGTCGCATTCGTCGGCTGCAGATGGATGTCGCCGCGCGGGCCGAGCACCTTAAGCCCGTTCTCGCGCATCGCCTTCAAATGCGCGCCACGCGCGAGGAAGGTCACGTCGGCACCACCTTTGGCCAGCGCCGCCCCGAACGCTCCGCCGACCCCGCCGGCGCCAATCACCGCAATCCGCATCGTCTTCTTCCTCTACTGTCGCTTCGGCGGGCGTTATTGCACAATCGCGGCGACCCGGTCACTTGCTCGGAGGACACATGGCGCTGCTGCTCATCGAACTGGACAAGCGGATCGGCAACGCGCAGGCGTGGCGCGACACGTTCGCGGAAGAACTGCCCGATCTGCCGATCCGCATCTGGCCGGACAACGGCGACGTGGAGGAGGTCGAGTACCTCGCCTTCATGCATCCTGATTTCAGCCAGCTGCCGGAGTTCCCGAACCTGAAAGCGATGTTCAGCCGCTCCGCCGGGGTCGAGGCATTCATCCACCATCCGAAAATCCCGAAAGTGCCGCTCGGCAAGATCGAGCCGCCGGGCGGCGACCCGATGATGACCGAGTACGTGGTCATGCACGTGCTGCGCTTTCATCGCGAGATGCCGAAGTATCAGGCGGCGCAGGCGCGGCGGGAATGGTTTCGCGTGCCGATCGTGCGGCCGGAGCAGCGCCGCATCGGCTTTCTCGGCCTCGGCATCATGGCAAAGCCGCCGGCGCTGGTGCTCAAGGCGCTGGGCTTTCCGGTCTCGGCGTGGGTACGTTCGCCCAAGCCCGACGCCGACCTGAAGATTTTTCATGGGGCCGATGGCCTCGCGCCCTTCCTGGCGCAGACCGACATCGCGGTGTGCCTGCTGCCGCTCACCGCCGAGACCGAAGGCATTCTGTGCGCGCAGAACTTCGCGCTGATGCCGAAGGGCGCGATGGTGATCAACGTCGGGCGCGGCAAGCACGTGGTGGAGGAGGATTTGATCGCGGCGCTCGATTCCGGGCAGCTCTCCTACGCGGCGCTCGACGCGCTGCACCCGGAGCCGCTGCCGAAGGACAATCCGCTATGGACGCATCCGAAGGTGACGGTGATGCCGCACGTGGCGCGGCGGCCCACGGTCAAACAGCTTGTTACTGAGATCGCCGCCAACATCCGCAGCGTGCGCGCCGGCGGCAAGCTGCTGCAGGAAGTGGACGTGCGAAGGGGGTATTGATGAAGGCGAATAGCGAATAGCGAATAGTAAGTTAGTGAATGGTGAATGGTGAGTAGTGAGTGGTGAGTGGGTGAAGACTCTCCGATTAGCTACTCACCACTCACTACTCATCATTCGCTATTCGCTACTCACTATTCGCCCCTTACACCCCCTCCCCCGCCTTGGCGATTTTTTCGACGCTGCGCAGCCAATCGTCGATCTCGCGGTCGGAAGGCTCGACCAGCACGTGATCGGCGCCGGCGTCGCGATAGGCGGCAAGGCGCGCGGAAAGTTCGCCCCCGTCCTTGCCGTCCCAGCCGGAGCGCAGCGAAAGCGCAAACGGCGCGGGACGCTGCGCGCGCAGCCGTTTGATGACCGGCGCCGCCTTGTCGGGCGGCAGGCGCGAGCCGTGCCAGCCGTCGCATAGTTTCACCGCGCGCGCGAGCGCCGCCTCGGACGAGCCGCCGACCCAGATCGGAATCGGCTGCGGCTTTGGTTCCATGCGCATGTCGGCGATCTGCGCCGCGATGTATTTGGTCGGGAAGCTCACCGGGTCGTCGTGCCAGAGCGCGCGCATGAGCGCGATGCTCTCGTCGGTGCGCCGCCCGCGCTCGCGGAACGGCACGCCCATTGCAGCGAACTCCGCCTCGAGCCAGCCCACCCCGATGCCGAAGATGACGCGGCCGCCGCTAAGCAGCTGCAAGGTTCCGACCTGCTTCGCCATCGGCACCGGATGATGCATCGGCAGCACGATCACGCTGGCGCCGAGCCGCACGCGCTTGGTCGCCGCCGCCGCCCAGGTCAACGTGAGGATCGGCTCATAAAACGAGGGCGACGGCGGATAAGGCGCGCCTTTCGGCAGGATCACGTGCTCGCTCACCCACACGTCGGCAAAGCCGAGATCCTCGGCCTGCACCGCCGCGCGCCGGATCGCGTCCGGCCCCGCCTTGCGGCCGATGTGGGGAAGATGGATGCCAAGCTGCATAGTGTTTGCTCCTACTGGCGAATAGCGAATAGTGAGTAGCGAATAGTGAGTGGTGAGTAGTGAAGCGCAGACGCCTTATAACCATTCACCACTCACTACTCACTACTCACCATTCGTTTTCTATTCGCTATTTGCTATTCGCCCGCTTCCTTCACTGCGCCAGATACCCGCCATCGACCGGCAGCTCGATGCCGGTGATGTAGGAAGATTCATCGCAGGCGAGGAACAGGTTTGCGTAAGCGACCTCCTCCACCCGCCCCTCGCGCTTCATCGGCACCGCGCCGATCGCGGCGGCGCGCACCTTCGGGTCGGCCGACATTTTCGACGTGCGCATCGCCGGCAGCATGCCGGGATGCACCGAATTGACGCGGATGTTGTCGCGCGCGTATTGCACCGCCGCCGCCTTGGTCATGGCGCGTACCGCGCCCTTGGCGGCGTTGTAACCCGGGTGCACGAACACCTGGCCGACGATGCCGGAGATCGACGACGTGTTGACGATCGAGCCGCGCTTCGCCTTCTGCATCACCGGGATGACCGCGCGCATCCCGAGGAACACGCCGCGCGCGTTGATCGACATCTGCTGCTCCCATACCGCCAGACTCAGGCGATCGGGATCGGAACCGGCCACGCCGGCGTTGTTGATGAGAACGTCGACCGTGCCCCAGGCGGCGATGACCGCGTCGACCGCCGCCTGCCATTGCTCGACATCGGAAACGTCGAGGTGCTGATAGCGCGCGGAGCCGCCCGCCTGGGTGATGATGCCCACCACGGCCTCGCCATCGGTGTCATTCACGTCGGCGCACAGCACCTTGGCGCCCTCGGCGGCGAAAATCTTTGCGGTCGAGGCGCCCATGCCCGACGACGCGCCGGTGACGATGGCAACCTTGTCCTTGAGACGCATGCGGTTTCCTCCGGAATTGAGCGGCAGCGGCGAGCGTCGGCGAGTGTGCCATGGCCGAGGGTGGGACGGAACTACGGCCATGTAATCCCACCGCCAGCGGGAACCGGGGCGCCCTCCTGCGGTTAAATCCGTAGTCCTATTGCGATCGGTCGCGCGCATGAAACAAGGAAAAGCGAAAAGCGAATTATTCAGCGGCCTGCTCACCCACTTGTTGATGGGGGCGTGTCTGGGGCTCGTCTGCGCGATCGTCGTCCTGTTTGCCGATCTCGCGCATCTGCGCGACTTCTTCGACAATAAGCCCGACCCCGGCGTGGCGGAACTCCGCTTCGCCCTGAACATGACCTTGGCTTTCGCCTTCAGCGCGGCACTCACCGGCTTTATCTTCATGCAGATGGAAAAGAATAAGAGCTGATCCCCGCCCTGGACCGGCTAGGCCAAACCTGCGAAAAGCGCCCAGTGCCGCGAACCCGAAGTTCGCACAACATTGCCGCAAGTACGATTGCGAACTTCGGGTTCTAAGCGGCACTGGAATCATAGATTTCCCGGTGTCCTTCGATTCCGAAGTTCGCATGCGATCGTGCTGCAGCGCTGAGCGAACTTCGGAATCGGGACACTGGGTGAGGGGATACGCCGCTTGAGCAATGAAACCATCCTCGAAACCGAGGATCTGACCAAGGAATTTTCCGGCTTCGTCGCCGTCAACGGCGTCGGCTTGCGGGTCGCGCGCGGCACCATTCACGCGCTGATCGGCCCGAACGGCGCCGGCAAGACCACCTGTTTCAATCTGCTCACCAAATTTCTCAGCCCCTCACGCGGCCGCATCGTGTTCAAGGGCCGCGATATCACCGCGCTGCCGCCCGCCGAGGTCGCCCGCCTCGGGCTCGTGCGCTCGTTCCAAATCTCCGCGGTGTTCCCGCACCTCACCGTGCTCGAGAACGTGCGCATCGCGCTGCAGCGCCGGCGCGGCGGCTCGTTCGACTTCTGGCGCTCGACCCGCGTGCTCGACACTTTCAACGACCGCGCCATGGCGCTGATCGCCGACGTTGGGCTGACGAGCTTTGGGCAGACGCTCGCGGTCGAACTTCCCTACGGCCGCAAGCGCGCGCTCGAACTCGCCACCACGCTCGCGCTCGAGCCGGAAATGATGCTGCTCGACGAGCCGACCGCCGGCATGGGCCACGAGGACATCGAGCGCATCGCCGCGCTGATCAAAACCGCCGCTGCCGATCGCACCGTGCTGATGGTCGAACACAATCTTTCCGTCGTCGCCAACCTCTCCCACACCATCACGGTGCTCACGCGCGGGCGCGTGCTCGCCGAGGGCGACTACGCGACCGTCTCGGCCAACCCGGAGGTGCGCGAAGCCTATATGGGGACCGGCCATGAGTGACGCGGCGTCCCTGCTCGACGTCGACGGTTTGCAGGCGTGGTACGGCGAATCCCACATCCTGCACGGCGTCACCTTCCACGTGCTGCCGGGCGAGGTCGTCACGCTGCTCGGCCGCAACGGCGCCGGCAAGACCACGACGCTCAAGTCGATCATGGGCATCGTCGGCCAGCGCACCGGCTCGGTGCGCTTCGACGGGGCGGAGCTGATCGGCCGCACATCCGACCAGATCGCCCGCGCGGGTCTTGCCTTCTGCCCGGAAGAGCGCGGGATATTCGCGAGTCTGAACGTCGAGGAAAACCTGCTGCTGCCGCCGCAGGTACGCCCGGGCGGGCTCGACGTCGCCGCGATCTTCACGCTGTTTCCCAACCTCAAGGAACGGCTGCGCAGCCAGGGCACCAAGCTTTCCGGCGGCGAGCAGCAGATGCTGGCGATCGGCCGCATCCTGCGCACCGGCGCGCGCCTGCTGCTGCTCGACGAGCCGACCGAAGGGCTCGCGCCGGTGATCATTCAGCAGATCGGCCACACCATCCGCGCGCTCAAGGCGCAGGGGTTCACCATCCTTCTGGTCGAACAGAACTTCCGTTTCGCCTCGACGGTTGCGGACCGATACTACATTATGGAGCATGGCCGCGTGGTCGAGCAGTTCGCCAATGCGGAACTGGAGGCAAACCTCGATAAGCTGCACGAATATCTAGGAGTCTAGCGCATGATCCCGAAAAGTGGGTACCGGTTTTTGGAAAAGATCATGCGCCAACAATAGCCATCAAGGCACCCAGGGGATCAAGGAGGAGCAAATGAAAATGTTGCGTTACGTGGCACTGCTCGCCGCTGCGCTCGCCGCCGGCGCGGCGCAGGCACAGGACAAGAGCGACGGCGTTGTCAAGATCGGCGTCCTTTCCGACATGTCGAGCCTCTACGCCGACCTCGCCGGACAGGGATCGGTGGCGGCCGCCCGCATGGCGGTCGAGGACTTCAAGCCCGCAGAGAAGGGCCTCAAGGTCGAAATCGTGAGCGCCGATCATCAGAACAAGCCGGACGTGGGCTCGAACATCGTCCGCCAATGGATCGACGTCGACAAGGTGGACGTGATCGTCGACGTGCCCACATCCTCGGTCGCGCTCGCCGTCAACGAGGTGGTGCGCGAAAAGAACAGCGTGTTCCTGGTCTCCGGCGCGGCGGCCTCCGACCTCACCGGGCCGAAGTGCTCGCCCAATACGGTGCACTGGACCTACGACACCTGGGCGCTCGCCAACGGCACCGGCAAGGCCCTCGTCAAGACCGGCGGCGACTCGTGGTTCTTCATCACCGCCGATTATGCCTTCGGCCACGCCCTCGAACGCGACACGGCCGCGGTCGTCGAGGCGAACGGCGGCAAGGTGCTGAGCAAGGTGCGCGTGCCGCTCAACACCAGCGACTTCTCCTCCTACCTGCTGCAGGCGCAGCAGTCGAAGGCGAAGATCATCGGCCTCGCCAACGCCGGCGGCGACACCATCAACTCGATCAAACAGGCGGCCGAGTTCGGCATTGTTGCCGGCGGGCAGAACCTCGCCGGGCTGCTCGTGTTCATCACCGACGTGCACGCGCTCGGTTTGCAGACCGCGCAGGGCCTGATCATGACCGAGGCGTTCTATTGGGACCAGAACGATGCGAGCCGTGCCTTCGCCAAGCGATTCGCGCCGCTCTACAAGGGCAACATGCCGACCATGGTGCAGGCCGGCGTCTATTCGGCGGTGACGCATTATCTCAAGGCGGTCGCGGCCCTCAAGGACGATTCCGACGGCAAGGCGGTAGTCGCCAAGATGAAGGAAATGCCCACCGACGATCCGCTGTTCGGCAAAGGCACCATCCGCGCCGACGGGCGGAAGATCCACGACATGTATCTGTTCGAGGTGAAGAAGCCGTCCGAGTCGAAGGGACCGTGGGATTATTACAAGCTGCGCGCGACGATCCCGGCGGCGGAAGCCTTCCGCCCGCTCAAGGACGGCAACTGCCCGCTGGTGAGCGGGTGATCTTGCTTACCTCTCCCCGCTTGCGGGGAGAGGGTCGGGGTGAGGGGGAGCTTCAGCTGGCTGAGGTTTGCGAAGGGTCCCCCTCACCCGGCCGCTTCGCGGCCGACCTCTCCCCGCAAGCGGGGAGAGGTGGAGCGCGCGGCACGGTCTTCGCCGAATCGCACAATATTCGCTTGCTGAAAGCGACAAATAGAATCTGGCAATGATCTCTATCTTCGGCATTCCGTCGCAGGCGCTGTTCGGGCAGCTGTTGATCGGGCTGATCAACGGCTCGTTCTATGCGCTGCTCAGCCTCGGGCTCGCCGTCATCTTCGGCATGCTCAACATCATCAATTTCACGCACGGCGCCCAGTACATGATGGGCGCCTTCGTCGCCTATCTGGTGCTCCAGTATCTCGGGCTCAACTACTGGGTCGCACTCCTCATCGCGCCGATCCTCGTCGGGCTCACCGGCGTGATCATCGAGCGGCTGTTCCTCAAGCGCCTTTACCAGCTTGATCACCTCTACGGCCTGCTGCTCACCTTCGGCCTCGCGCTCATCATCCAGGGCGTGTTCCGCAACTACTACGGCTCATCCGGCCTGCCCTATCAGGTGCCCGAGCTGCTGCGCGGCGGGCAGAACCTCGGTTTCATGTTCCTGCCCAACTACCGCGCCTGGGTGATTTTCTTTTCGCTCGTCGTGTGCCTTGGCACCTGGTTCGTGATCGAGCGCACGCGGCTCGGCGCCTACCTGCGCGCGGCGACGGAAAACCCGACCCTGGTGCGCGCCTTCGGCATCAACGTGCCGCGCATGATCACGCTCACCTACGGCTTCGGTGTAGGCCTTGCGGCGATCGCCGGGGTGATGGCGGCGCCGATCTATAATGTCAGCCCGCTGATGGGCGAGGACATCATCATCGTGGTGTTCGCCGTGGTGGTGATCGGCGGCATGGGCTCGATCATGGGCGCGATCGTCACCGGCTTCGCGCTCGGGCTGATCGAGGGCCTCACCAAGGTGTTCTTTCCCGAGGCATCGAATACCGTGATCTTCGTCATCATGGCGATCGTGCTGCTGATCCGACCGGCAGGCCTGTTCGGACGGGCCACGTGATGGAACGCGTCGTCGATCCGCTCGAGACGGCCGCGCGCACGCGGGGCGTGCGCAGCGAGGCGATCGCTTTCGTGGCCATGCTTGTGCTGCTCGTGCTGGCGCCGACGGTCGCCTATCCGGTGTTCCTGATGAAGGCGCTGTGCTTCGCGCTGTTCGCCTGCGCTTTCAATCTTTTGATCGGTTACGTCGGCCTGCTCTCGTTCGGCCACGCGCTCTATTTCGGCTGGGCCGGTTACGTGAGCGCGCACCTCGCGAAAATCGGCAAGCTCACCCTGCCCTATTGGGGCGGCGGCTGGCACTGGTTCGTCATTCCGCTGCCGCCGCTCTCGCCCGAACTTGCAGTCCTCGGCGGCACGGTTACCGCCGCCGTGCTCGGCCTCATCGCCGGCGCGCTCGCGATCCGCCGCCAGGGCATCTATTTCGCTATGATCACGTTGGCGCTGGCGCAGATGATGTTCTTCTTCGCCGTGCAGGCACCGTTCACCGGCGGCGAGGACGGTATCCAGGCGGTGCCGCGCGGGCATCTGTTCGGCCTGATCGATTTATCCAACCAGACGACGCTCTATTACGTGGTGCTGGTGCTGTTCCTCGCCTGCTTCCTGCTGATCTACCGCATCATCCATTCGCCCTTCGGCGAGGTGCTCAAGGCGATCCGCGAGAACGAGCCGCGCGCAATCTCGCTCGGCTACAAGACCGACCGCTACAAGCTCATGGCCTTCGTACTCTCGGCGGCGCTCGCCGGCGCCGCCGGCGCCACCAAGGCGATCGTGTTCCAGCTCGCCTCCTTGACCGACGTGCACTGGACCATGTCGGGCGAAGTCGTGCTGATGACGTTGGTCGGCGGGCTCGGCACCGTGTTCGGCCCGGTGCTCGGCGCCTTCGTGATCGTGAGCATGGAGAATTATCTCGCCGAGTTCGGCCAGTGGATCACGGTGATCCAGGGCGTGATCTTCGTCGCCTGCGTGCTGTTGTTCCGCCGCGGCATCATCGGCGAAATCGCCAACGCGCTCCGCGTGCGGCTGTGATTATTCCGCAAGGCCGGGGTTGCCGGCGACGCCCTTGAGGACGACGCGGTTGCGGCGGGCGATGCGCACGGTCTTTTGCGCACGCAAATAATTTGCCACCACTTCGCTGACCGGCTTCCCCGATTGCGGCTCGAGCGAGGCCCAGCCGGCGACGCGGTAGCGCTTTCCGGCATCGACTGGCATTCCATCGTCGAGAGTCATATCGGAAATGCGGCTGCCCGCAGCGGCCTCGGGCGCGCAGGCGTAGTCCATCCCGCCGATCCGCACCATGTCGCCGCCCTGCTGATAATAGGGATCCGGGTTGAACAAATTATCGGCCACGTCCTCGAGCACGGCCTTGAGCTGGCTTCCCGTTATTTCGGTCACGTAGACCTCGGGATAAGAGATCGCCGTCTCGGTCAGCACATCGTCCATGGTGATTGGGTCGCCCGCCGGGACGGCGCCGCCGAAGCGGAAGCCGGGCGACAGCGCGATCTGTGCGTCAAGCTCCCGCCGCAGCGCGTCGCAGATCACCTGATCCATCGGGCCGCCGAAATTGCCGCGCCGGTAGAGCGATTCCCCGGCGACGGCGAGCTTTTCGTCCAACGCCGCGGCATGGGGCGCGCGCAGCCGGTCGATCAGCGCCTGCATGGCGGCGTCCGGCGCGATCAGGTCGGCAAACACCGGCAGCAGCTTATATCGCATCTCGTTGACGCGTTTGGCGCCCACGTCGAGATCGAGCACCGCCGCGAACTTGCCGCTCGAACCGGCATTCGTCACGAGCGTCCTGCCGCCCGCATTACTCACTGTCATGGCGCGCGGGACGGCGTCGTGGGTGTGGCCGCCGAGAATCGCATCGATGGCGGAGACGCGGCTCGCGAGTTTCAAATCCGCGTCCATGCCATTGTGAGAGAGCAGCAGCACCGCATCGACGCGGTCGACCTCGCGCAAGTGCGTCACGAGCTTCTGCAACTCCGCCTCGCGCAGGCCGAAGGTCCAGTCGGGCGCGAAGCGCTTGGGATGGGCGACCGGAACATAGGGAAACGCCTGGCCGATGATGCCGATGCGGCGCCCGCCGATCTCTTTGATCGTCGCCGGCTTGAACACGCGGCCGCTTGCCGGATCGAACGCCGGAGCGTCGTTGAACGCCGCTTCCTGGGTGAGAAAGACGTTCTGCGCCAGAAACTCGCCTTTGAACTGCTCCAGGTTTCGCCGGAGAATTTTTTCGCCGTAGGTGAATTCCCAATGCCCGGTCAAGGCCTCGACGCCGAGAAGGTTTGCGGCCTCGACCATGTCGGCGCCGGCGAGCGCCTGGGCGAGCCCGCTGCCCTGCCATAGGTCGCCGCCGTCAAGGACGAGCGAATTGCGATGCCCCCCGTCGGCGCGCAGGCGCTCGATCAGTGTCTTGAGATGGGCAAAGCCGCCCATGCGGCCAAAGCGCTGCGCGGCCTCCTGATAATCGAGAAAAGTGAAGGCGTAGGCGCCGCGGCTGCCGGCCGCGATGCCGAAATGCTCGAGGAAGGCGCGGCCAACGAGATGCGGCGGCTGCCCGCGCATCGCGCCGACGCCAATGTTGACGCTCGGCTCGCGGTAATGAACCGGCACCAGTTGCGCATGGGTATCGGTGATATGAATGACGCGGACGTTGCCGAAGCGGCCGATGTCGTAAATGTCGTCATCAGCCGCCACGCCGACGCGCGGGATGATGCCGACGCCCGCCGCGAAGGCAAGCGAGCGCAGGAAACTGCGGCGGTGAATATCGGGCATCAGGTATCGGGTATCAGGTACCAAGTAGAAGAGGTCAAATGGCTGATCCCTGATACCTGAAAATCCGATCCCTGCTAAGCGTTCAGTGCCTCATAGATCCCGCGCTCGAACGCACCGTAGACCGCTAGCGTCTTCGTGTCGGCGAACGGCAGGATCTGGGTCATGATCGTGCCGGCGACGCGGCGCTTGGGATCGATCCAGAAATAGGTGTTGTAGAGGCCGGCCCAGGTGAGGCTGCCGGCGCTGCGTCCGTTCGGCCCCGGCTGCATGTTGATCATGTAGGCGAGACCCCACTTGAGGCTGATGCCGGGGAAGAGATCGACGTCGTTCGAGCGCATCGGCATCGTGGTCTTGAGGATGCCGGCCTCGATGTCGCCGATGTGATTCTGCCCCATCAGCGCGACCGTCTCCGGCTTGAGAATGCGCGCGCCATTGAAGCTGCCTTCGTTGAGCAGCATCTGCAGGAAGATCACGTAGTCGGGCGCCGTGGAATAAAGCCCGCCGCCGCCGGCGTAGAACTCCGGCTTGAACGGCGTCTCGAGCGGCTGCGGGTCGAGCGACCCATTGGTCTGGCGCTGGTGCACGCTCGCCTGGCGCGCGCGCTGCTCGGGCGAAGCGACGAAGCCAGTGTCGTTCATGCCGAGCGGCGCAAACACATGGTCGCGGAGGTAGACGTCGAGCGGCTTGCCGCTCACCGTTTCCACGATGCGGCCGACCCAGTCGATGTTGATGCCGTATTCCCAGCGGTCGCCCGGATCGAACACCAGCGGCAGGCGCAACGCCGCGAGCTTGCCGGTCGGCGTTGAGGGCATGCCGCTCGCCTTGACGTAGCGCACCGTGTTGGCGTCCCAAGTCTCGTAGCTGAAGCCTGCCGTGTGGGTGAGCAGATGACGCAGCGTAATCGGGCGTTTGGCAGGCCGCAGCTGCGGCGCGCCTGACGCGTCGAACCCGTCGAGCACCTGCGGATCGTTGATCGCCTTGTCGACATCGGGCAGCGGACCTTCGAGCGAAAGTTTGCCCTGCTCGACGAGCTGCATGGCGGCGACGCAGGTGACCGCCTTGGTCATCGAGGCGATGCGAAATACGGTGTCGCGCGTCATCGCAGGGCCACTGCCCAGGACGCGCGTGCCGAAGACGCCTTCGTACACGAGCCCCTTATCGGTCGTCGCCATGGCGACGACGCCGGGCACCTCCTTGGCGTCAACGGCCGCGCGCAACGCGGCATCGACGCGGGCGAACTGCGCGCTTTGCGCCTTGGCGGATTGCGCGCGCGCGGGTACGGCACCGCCCACGGAAGCCGCCGCCGTCAACGCGCTTGCACTCACCAATACGTCACGCCGGCTCGGATCCTTGGTCATCATTGTCCTCCCTCAGACGAGTTGTGCGGGCCTTTTCCGCGAGCTCAAAGGCCAATTCCATCCCCGGACCGATGCGTTCATATTCCGCACGGAATTTCGGGTCCTTCATCCATTTGCGCCGCAGCGTTTCGAACGGAATGGTCATGGCTAGAATTTCTCGGCAGTTCCGCACGGGCAATAGTTTAGCGTAACGTAACGTGTTCGTCGCGGCGCATTATGGTTCGGTTAAGCGAAGGCGCCCTACCCAAGCCCTTGCCTACGCCCGCGCGGTGCCCGCATAGTCGCGGCCCGATGGGTGCCGCGTCCTTCTCAACCACGCAGCTCGAAGCCGTCACTTGCAAGGCCCGCAACCGCGGGATCGGCGGCGCATGAGCCAATTCGGCACGTTCGTCGAAATTTTTCTCCAGGCGCTGCTCGCCGGGATTCTCATCGGCGCGATCTATGGCCTCATGTGCGTCGGGCTCGGCATCATCTTCGGCGTCATGCGCGTCATCAATTTCGCCCAGGGCGAATTTCTGATGCTCGGCATGTATTTCACGTTCTACTTGGTGGTCGGTTATAATCTGTTGTGGTTTCTCGGGCCGTCGGTCGGGCCTTACGTCGGCGCGCTCATCGCCGGGCCGGTGCTCTTCGTGCTCGGCTATCTGCTGCACCGTTTCCTGATTGCGAGGGTGACCGGGATCAGCGTCGCCGGCACCGAGAGCGAGGGCCATTATCCCCAGCTCATCCTTACCCTCGGCATTGCGCTCGTGCTGCAGAACGGCGGGCTCATCCTGTTCGGCTCGATGCCGCAATCGGTGCGCACCCCCCTCTCCTCGCGCGCGTGGGAAGTGCCGCTTCTCTACAACGCGAACGCGGCGGTATTCCTGAACAAGGCGCGGGTGGTGGCGGCGCTGGTCTCGGTCGTGGTCGCGGTCGCGCTCTACTTTCTGATCAACCGCTCGCGGCTCGGCAAAACCTTGCGCGCGGCCGCCGACAATGCGTCGGCCGCCATCTACATGGGTATCGACGTCGACCGCGCCTATCGCATCGCCTTCGGCATCGGCATCGGGATCACCGCGATCGCCGGCGGGCTCGTTGCCACCTACAATCCCTTCCAGCCCTACATCGGGCTCGACTTCGTCATCATCATGTACGCGGGCGTGGTGCTGGGCGGCATGGGGAGCATTCTCGGCGCCTTCTGGGGCGGCATGACCATCGGCCTGGTGCAGCAGCTCTCGACGCTGGTGCTGCCGACCCAGTTGCAGAACGCCACGATCTTCGTGGTCTTCCTCCTGATCGTGATGGTGCGCCCGCAGGGCCTGTTCGGCCGCGCCACGGAGCGGGTTTAGGAGCCTATCTCGGAATTCGATGGAGGCTGCGTTGCGGAGCGAAGGCTGCATGACAGGAGAAAAGCGAAGCCGATACCGGGGAGTATCGGCGAGCTTTTCGACGCATCATGCGGCCTTCGCGCCGCAACCCTTCGGGCCGGTCGCTTTTGGCCGCCCGGTTCGTCGCCGATCTCGTCCGTACTCCCGGTACGACCTGCGATCGGCTCCTGCCGGATCGGCCAAAAGCGGCCGGCGCAGCCCCCATCCAATTCCGAGATAGGCTCCTAATGCGCTCGCGCCGTAACCTTTATGCCTCGCTGATTGCGATTTTCGTCATCGCCGCGGTGTGGATCGGCCTCGGCCTCGTGGTCAACAATTCCTACTATCAGCTCATGTTTACGCTGGTGCCGATCTGGGCGGTGCTGGGTCTCTCGTGGAATCTGCTCTCGGGTTACACCGGGCTCGTGTCGTTCGGCCACGCTGCCTTCTTCGGCCTCGGCGCATACACGGTGACGATCGCGCTCGTGCAATACGACATCACGCCCTGGCTCGGGATTCCGCTCGGCATGATCGTCGGCACGCTGGCGGGCGTCGTCATCGGCTATCCGACCTTCCGCCTGCGCGGGCATTACTTTGCGCTCTCGATGCTCGCCTATCCGATGGCCCTGCTCTACGTATTCGTGTGGCTCGGGTACCAGGAAGTCTCGCTTCCGATGAAGCGGGAGGCGCCAGCCTATTTCATGCAGTTTGCTGACTATCGCGTATATATCGCGCTCGCTGTGGGCCTGCTCGTCGTTTCACTCTTGATCTCGCTTGCGATCGAACGCTCGCGCTTCGGGCTCTCGCTTGTGGCGATCAAACAGAACGAGCCGGCCGCGGAAGCCGCCGGCATCGACACGCTGGCCTGGAAAATGCGTGCGATCATGCTCAGCGGGGCGCTCGCGGCGGCGGCCGGCGGGCTTTACGCCGTGGTACAGCTGCTCGTCACGCCCGACAGCGTGTTCGGCATGCTCACCTCGGCGCAGGCGCTCATCGTCGCGCTGTTCGGCGGCGTCGGCACGCTGTGGGGGCCGTTGATCGGCTCCGCCATCCTCATTCCGCTGAGCGAGACGCTGCAGGCCAACCTGGGCGACAAAATCCCCGGCATCCAGGGCGTGGTCTACGGCATCGCCATCATCCTGGTGGTAGTGCTCGCGCCCGAGGGCATCTTTTGGCGCGTGCGCGACTGGGTGCGCCGGCCGCGCGCCGTGGGGCTCGGGCAAGTCGATCCGATCGCGCCGCCGCTCGCGGCCGCCGCGCCCGAGCCGGTGCCGCCGCAGCGCCAGCCGATCCTCATCGTCGCCAATCTGTCGAAATCCTTCGGCGGGCTGCGCGCGGTGGCGGACGCGAGCTTTGCGGTCGGCGATGGGGAAATCCTCGGCATCATCGGCCCGAACGGCGCCGGCAAAACCACGCTGTTCAACCTCCTCAACGGCTTCCTGCCGCCGAACAGCGGCAGCGTGACCTTCGCCGGGCGCGAGCTGATCGGCCTCAAGCCCAACCGCATCTGCCGGCTCGGCATCGGGCGCACCTTCCAGGTGGTGCGCGCGTTTGCGCGCCTCTCGGTACTCGACAACGTGGTGATCGGCGCCTACGGCAAGACCGTGAGCGAGGCCGAAGCGGTTGCCGCCGCTACCGCCGCGCTCGCGCAGGTCGGGCTTACCGGCCGCGCCGGCGCGCTCGCCGGCTCGCTGACCAACAAGGAGCTGCGGCTGATGGAGCTGGCGCGCGCGCTCGCCGGTCAGCCGCGCCTGTTGCTGATGGACGAGCCGCTCGCTGGCCTCGCCAGCCACGAAATCGAGGACATGCTCGAAGTGATCCGCGCGCTCGCCACCCAGGGCACCACGGTCGTCATCATCGAGCACACGATGCGCGCGATGGTGCGGCTCGCCGAACGTTTCATCGTTCTCGACCACGGCGCGATCCTGGCGAGCGGCCAGCCTGGCGAGATCGTCAAGGACGAGAGCGTGATCGAGGCTTATCTCGGCAAGAAATGGGCGGCGATCCGTGCTCGCGGTTGAAGGCCTCACCGTCGCCTATGGCGGGCTCACTGCGCTCGCTGAAGTCTCGCTTTCCGTACGGGCCGGTCAGTTCGTGTCGATCGTCGGCCCCAACGGCGCCGGCAAGACAACGCTGTTCAAGGCGATCTCCGGGACCGTGCGGCCGCGCCGTGGACGCATCCTGTTCGAGGAGCACGATCTGCTCGCGGTGGCGCCGGCTGCGCGCGCGCACTTCGGCATCGCCCACGTGCCGGAAGGCCGTCAGGTATTCCCCAGCATGACGGTGCTGGAGAATCTCGAAATGGGCGCCTACCCGCAGTCCGGCCGCCAGGCATGGGCGAAAAACCTCGAGCGCATCTTCGCGCTGTTCCCGATCCTTGCCGACCGGCGCAATCAGGCCGCCGGCACGCTCTCGGGTGGCGAGCAGCAAATGCTCGCGATCGGCCGCGGCATCGCGTCGTCGCCGCGCCTGCTGATGCTCGACGAGCCATCGATGGGGCTCGCACCGGTTGTCGCCGATCTCATCTTCGAGCGCGTGGAGGAATTGCACCGCGACGGCCTGACCATCCTGCTGGTGGAGCAAAGGGTCGCGGAAGCGGTACAATCCTGCGATTTCGGCTATGTTCTCGAAACCGGCCGCGTGGTGCTGGAAGGAACCCACGACGCGCTCCTGGCGGACGACCGCATCAGAAGCGTGTATCTCGGGATGTAATAATAACACAGCTTGGAGGAAGCGATGCATAGACCTTGGCTCACTTTGTCCGCTCTGGCATTGGCGGCGGCGCTGGCGGCGCCCAGCCCGGTGGCGGCGCAACAGAAAGACGTTGAGATCGCGCTCATCGTTCCGCTGTCCGGACCGTGGGCGCGCCAGGGCCAGCTCGAGCGCATGGGCGCCGAGATGGCGATCGACGACATCAACAATTCCGGCGGCATCAAATCGCTCGGCGGCGCCAAGGTGAAGCTCGTCGTGCTCGACACCGGCGACTCCGCCGAGAAGGCGAAGAACGCGGCACAGCGCCTGGTCGCGCAGAACCCGGACGTGATCGGCGGCGTCGGCGCGTGGCTCAGCTCGTTCACGCTCGCGGTCACCGAAGTCACCGAGCGCGCCGAACTGCCGTGGCTCACTCTCTCCTATTCCGACCAGATCACCGGCCGCGGCTTCCACTACGTGTTCCAGACCTCGGCGACGGCGGATAAGCAATCCGAGATGGCGCTCCCGACCATCATGGACCTTGCGCAGAAATCGACTGGCAAAAAGCCGACGACCACGGGCGTGCTTCAGGACAACACCGCCGCCCCGGTGAGTTTCATGAAACCCATGCGGGGCGGCGGCTTCGAGAAGGCCGGCCTCAAGGTCGTGGTCGACGAGGTCTATACCCCACCACTCTCCGACGCGACGCCGCTCGTCGCCAAGGTGCGCACGGCCCGCCCGGATTTCCTGTGGGTGATCTCGACCAACATCCCGGACGACTCGCTCCTCATGCAGAAGCTCACCGAGATGGGCGTCGGCGCCGACAAGCTGCCGGCGGTCGGTAACGGTGCGCACTTCGGCGCGCCGGAGTTGGTCAAGGTCGCCGGCGCGGACGTACTCGAAGGCCTGCTGGTGACCGTCGCCAACTGGAGCACCGACGCGCAGAAGGACCTGTTCGATCGCTTCAAGAAGCGCACCGGCGAGCCGTGGCTGACCCAGGACAGCCTGTGCGCCTACGGGCACGTTTGGATCCTCAAGGAGGCGGTGGAGAAGGCGGGCGTCGCCGACAAGCGCAAGGTCAACGAGGCGATCCACGCCATGGACACAAGCGAAGGCTCGGCCAAATTCTTCGCCGGCAACCACATCAAGTTCGACGCGGCCGGCCGCCGCATCGACGCGCCGCTTGTGATCTTCCAGTGGCAGAACGGCGTCCCGGTGACGGTCTATCCGCAGGGCCCGGGCACCGGGACGGCCAAGTGGGCGATGAAATAACTACATCCCTCCCCGCGTAGCGGGGAGGGTGGCGAGCGAAGCGAGCCGGGTGGGGTACAAACATTCGGGTCATCGCGTGAGACCCCCACCCGTCGCCGCGCTATGCGCGCGGCGCCACCCTCCCCCTTCGGGGGAGGGATTGGCTTCCCCAGCGCAAATGCGTCATGGTGCGCCACGAGGCGCGCCAGTTGCGTCAAAAGTCACGAGGAGAGGAAAAGCAATGAGCGAAGTAGACGGCGCTACCCTGATAGCGCGGAGCCTGAAGCAGCAAGGGATCGATCACCTGTTCGGGGTCGTCGGTTTCCCGGTAACCCCGATCGCCGCCGCCGCGCAGAAAGAAGGTGTCGCCTATATCGGCATGCGCAACGAGCAGACCGCCTCCTACGCGGCGCAGGCCTACGGCTATCTGACCGGCCGCCCCGGCGCGGTCATCACCGTGACCGGTCCGGGTGTGGTGCACGGTCTCGCCGGCCTCGCCAATGCCCAGCAGAATTGCTGGCCCATGATCCTCATCGGCGGCGCCTCGGAAACCTATCGCGGCGGCATGGGCGCGTTCCAGGAAGAGCGCCAAGTGCTGATCGCGACGCCCTTCTGCAAATTCGCCCACGGCATCGAGAGCGTGCAGCGCATCCCCTATTACGTCGAGATGGCGACCCGGCACGCGATCTACGGCCGTCCCGGCGCCTGCTATCTCGATATGCCCGACGACATCATCACCGGCAAATGCGAGGAGGAGAAAGTCACCGAGGTCCAGCGTGTGCCCGAGCCGCCGCGCTCGGTCGCCCCGGCGGAGAACATCGAGGCGGCGCTCAACGTGCTCGAACAGGCCGAGCGGCCGCTCGTCCTCATCGGCAAGGGCATGGCGTGGTCGCACGCCGAGGACGAAGTGCGCGCCTTCATCGAGCGCACGCAACTGCCGTTCCTGCGCTCGCCCATGGGCAAGGGCGTGATGCCGGACGACCATCCGCTGTCGGTCGCGGCGGCGCGCACGCTCGCTTTGCAGCAGGCTGACGTGGTCTTCCTGATGGGCGCGCGGTTCAACTGGATTTTCCATTTCGGCCTGCCGCCCCGCTTCGCGAAAGAAGTTCGGGTCATCCAGCTCGACATCGCGCCCGAGGAAATCGGACACAACAGGCCGACCGAGGTGGCACTGGTCGGCGACGGCAAGGCGATCGTCAGTCAGCTCAACAAGGCGCTCAGCGTACGCCAGTGGTTCCACCCGAAGGATTCGGCGTGGCGCCAGACCATCGCCAAGAAGTCGGCCGAGAACGCCGCGACGATCAAGCCGCAGATCGACGACGAAACCGGACCGGCGAATTACTTCCGGGCCTTGCGCGATGTCGCCGCCTGGATGCCGCGGGATGCGATCCTCAGCGCCGAGGGCGCCGGCACGATGGATATCGGTCTCACCCAACTGCCGAGCTTCAACGCCCGCTCCTGCCTGAACGCCGGCACCTACGGCACGATGGGGGTCGGCCTCGGCCATGCCATCGCCGCCTGCGTCGCGCATCCCAACCGCCCGGTCGTCCACCTCTCGGGCGACTCGGCGATCGGCTTCTCCGGGATGGAGATGGAAACGCTCGTGCGCTACAACCTGCCGGCCAAGATCGTCGTGCTCAACAACGGCGGCATCGGGCCGGGCATGCCGGAAATCCCGGAAAATCCGTTCTTCAATCTCAGGCCCAACGCGTTGATCTACGGCGCTCGCTATGATCGCGTGATGGAGGCCTTCGGCGGCAAGGGATTCTTTGTCGAGAACCCGAAGGACATCCGCGGCGCGCTCGACGACGCGATGGAATTCCCGGGCCCCGCCCTCGTCAACGTCGTGCTGTCGCAGGGCTCTGCACGCAAGCCGCAGCAGTTCCGCTGGCATCAGTAATTTGATTTGTCATTGCGAGGCATGTAGTGCCTCGCAATGAAACTAGCGCTACGGATACCTGGGGCGTGATGACTTTTCTTGGAATCGTCATCACGCTCTAATTTTTTGGAGCAGGCCATGGACCGCGCGGGCCAGATTGCGCTCCTCAAGACGCTGCTCAACTACGTCGACGCCAAGACGACGGCGACGGCGGACGCGCCGTGGCGCAACGACGTGACCGCCTACACCTGCCCCGAGCGGCACGCGCGCGAAGAGGAGATTCTCTTCCGCAAGCGTCCGCTGGTGACGGGGCTCTCCTGCGACTGGCCGCAGCCCGGCGCCTATCGCACCGACGATTTTGCCGGCGTGCCCATCCTCACGGTCAGAGGCCGAGACGGGAAACTGCGCGCGTTTCTCAACGTATGCCGGCATCGCGGTGCGAAGGTCGCGCAAGGGTCGGGCAGCGCGGCGGCTTTCACCTGCCCCTATCACGGCTGGACCTACGGCAGCGACGGGATGCTACGCGGGCTCCCTGAGGAAGCTGTTGCGTTTCCCGGCGTGCGCGCCGAGCGACCCGGCCTCATTCCGCTGCCGCTCGCCGAGAAGTACGGCATGGTGTGGGTTGTGCCGACGCCGGCGCCCAATCGCGCGGCCGACCTCGACATTGAGCCCTGGCTCGACGGCCTCGGGCCCGACCTCGCGTCATGGAACCTCGACACTTATCACTTCCATGATCGCCGCGTGCATCATGAGGAGATGAACTGGAAGCTGCTCGTCGATACCTTCCACGAGGGTTATCATTTCGGCTTCCTGCACAAGGACAGCCTCAGCGGCATTCTCCTTCCCAATGTCAGCGAGTTCACTCCCTTCGGCCCGAATTTCCGCATCGTCTACCCGCGCACCAAGCTCGACCGGCTGCGAACCACGCCGGAAAGCGAATGGGACCTGATGTGGAACTCGACCATCATCTACTCGATGTTCGCCAACACCATTTTCTCGCCCCAGGGCGACCACATGGAGATCTACCGGATGTTTCCGGTCGACGGCCGGACCGACCGCGCGGTGATGGAGGCGTCTTTCTACATCCCCAAGCCGGTCGCGAGCGCCGACGAGAAGCGGCATTGGGACGCGAACGTCGAGCTCGCCATGAAGGTGATCACGACCGAGGATTTTGCGGCGGGCCGGACCACTCAGATCGGCTTCGGCTCGGGCGCGCAGTCGCACGTGGTCTACGGCCGCAACGAGCCGGCGCTGGCGCATTATCACAAATCGATCCGGCGCGCCTTGGGACTGGCGGTGGAAGACGCCGCGGTGCAAACCGCGGCGGAGTGACTCGGAATCCGCCTGATTTACTCGGATCTGCGCGCCGCTGTCACACCGGGGCCCGAGCGAAAGCGAGGGAGCCCGGGGTCCATGAACACAGGCGGAGCCAGTTCTGCACCCTCGGTGTTCATGGGTTCCGGGCTCGCGCCTTCGGCGCGCCCCGGAATGACGATGAAGTGAGTATCCGGATGTCGGCTGGCTCCGCCCTCACACGGGCATCGGCGCCTCCGCGCGAATGAGCCCCTGTCCCTTGAGTTCGGCCCACAACGCGGCCGGAATGTCGTGGCTCATCCAGGCGAGATTGGTGCGCACCTCCTCCGGCGCGACCGGACCGGGGATCACCGCCGCGACGCTGCGGTGGCCGAACGGGAACTGCAGCGCGGCGGCGGCGAGCGGCACGTCATGGCGCCGGCAGATCTCGAGAATGCGTTGCGCCTTGGCGATGACCTCGGGCTTGGCCGGCCGGTAGTCATAAATGGCATCGGGACGCGGCCCGCGCACCAGGATGCCGGAGGCGTAGGGCGCGCCGATGACGACGGAGACGCCACGCGCGGCGCAGAGGTCGAGCTCGTCGAGGCCCGTCTGATCAAGCAACGTGTACGGCATGGCGACGATGAAAAAATCGATCGGCCATCGCTCGAGGAAGCGCGGGATCATACCGGTGACGTTGATCCCGGCGCCGATCGCCAGAATCTCACCCGACGCCTTGAGATCGGCGAGCGCGCGGTAGCCGCTCGCCTCAAGCTCACCAAGCGAGCGCGCGACACCCTCCTCCGAGCGCTGATGCCGGGGATCGAGGTCGTGGATGAGCAGCGCCTCGACACGGTTGAGCCCGAGTCTGGCAAGACTCGTCTCGTAACTCTTGAGCACGCCGGCGGCAGTGTAGTCGAAGCGCGGCTCGAACGGCAGTCCGCCGGCCCAGCCGGGATGGCGGTAGCCGTCGGGATCGGCCGGGCGGACGTGCACGCGTCCGACCTTGGTCGAGATCACAAAACTGCCGCGTGCCTTGGTGCGCAGCACATGGCCGAACCGCAGCTCGCTCTTGCCGTTGCCGTACCACGGTGAGGTGTCGAAGTACCCGATGCCGGCCGCATGCGCGGCTTCGAGAGTGGCGGTCGCCTGGGCCTCGGGCAGAACCTCGCGCATGTCGCCGAGGCTTGCTCCGCCCATGCCGAGTTGCGCAACCGAGAACGACGTCTCGCCGATACGACGGCGCAGGAAGGGGTCCATTCTCTCACGCCCGATAGAGTTCGGCCTTGGCCAAGTCCCACAGCAGACGGTAGGTGCCGAACGCGATCAGCTCGCCGGGCGCCAGCTTAGCTTCGCGGCCGAAGCGCGGGGCCGCAGCGGAGCGGACCGCATCCACGTCGGTTCCATCCACGGCTACGTACCAATCGCCGGCCGCGGCGCGTGCCGCCGCGTCGCCCTTCGGATTGGAGAGCGCCGCGTCCGCTTCGATAAGATGCGCCGAGATGACTCCGTCGATGCCGATCAGCGCATCGAAATGAGCAAGGATGGAATTGCGCAACGCCTCGGGCCGATCGGCGGGTGGCCGAACGCGTACGAAAGCCAGCGCGGCGCCGCGGCCCTGGCCCTTGCTCCCGGTCACCCGCCCGACCACGCGGGTGTAGTTCTTAAAACGTGGGCTGTGGTGCGCGGTCCACGGCGTCGGGTTGTCGAGCTTGGCGCGGTAAGGCGCGCTGTCGAGCGCCGCGATGTTTTCCGTGGTGTAGAAATTGACGTACTTGGGCGCGCCGTCCACGGCTACGTAGCGCCGCGACTCCAGGAAGCCCGGAATGGCGGTGCGCTCGATGATGTGCTCGCGATCGTACCACCTGTTGAAATCCGCCTCCTCGGCCGGATCGGCATCCATGATGGTGATGAGCATTCCCTGGCCGGATAGCGGCATTGATGGCTCCGATGACAATTCTTGATGAGGGATGACAGGCGGGCCCGGATAAAGTAGCCCTCCTTCCGTCTTCTGTCCTCCGTCCTCTGGAAAACCCATGACCGTTCGAGGCGGGCGCGAGTTCCTGGTGATCCCCGGGCCCACCACGGTGCCGGATGAAGTGCTGCAGGCGATGCACCGGCCTGCGGTCGACATCTATTCGGGACCGCTGATCGCGCTCACCGACAGCCTGTTCGCCGACCTCGCCAAAATCTTTCGCACCGCCGGGCGCGCCTACGTCTACATCGCCAACGGCCACGGCGCCTGGGAGGCCGCGCTCACCAACGTGCTCTCGCGCGGCGACAAGGTGCTGGTGCTGGAAAGCGGCCGCTTCGCTCGCGCCTGGGGCGACGCGGCGGCGAAGCTCGGGTGCGAGGTCGAGACGCTCGCCGGCGACTGGCGCCGCGCGGTGCGGCCGGCCGAGGTCGGGGCGCGCCTGCGCGCGGACGAGGCGGGCCGCATCAAGGCGATCCTCGCGGTGCAGATCGACACCGCCTCGGGCGTGGTCAACGACATCGCCGCGATCGGCGCGGCGATCAAGGCCGCGCGTCACGACGCGCTGTTCATGGTCGATGCCGTCGCCTCGCTCGGCTGCATGCCGTTCGAGATGGACGCCTGGGGCGTCGACGTCGCCATGTCGGGCTCGCAGAAAGGCCTGATGACGCCGCCCGGCCTGAGCTTCGTCGCCGCCGGGGCGCGGGCGCGCGCGGTGCACGAGACCGCCGACCTGCGCACGCCGTACTGGGATTGGACCGCGCGCGAAGGCGACGTGCACTATCAGAAATACGCCGGCACGCCGCCCGAGCACCTGATGTTCGCGCTGCGCCGCGCCCTCGACATGCTGCTGGCCGAAGGGCTCGACAACGTATTCCTGCGCCACCGCCTGCTTGCCGAAGCGGTGCGGCGGGCGGTCGACGTGTGGTCGCAAGGCCAGGCGATCGGCTTCAACGTGATAGAGCCGTCCGAGCGCTCGGACACGGTGACCACGGTGCTGATGGGCGATGGCCGCGACCCGCGGCCGCTGGTGGATTATTGCAACAAAAAATGCGGTGTCGTGCTCGGCATCGGCATCGGCGATCTCTCCGGCAAGGCGTTCCGCATCGCGCACATGGGCCACGTCAACGCGCCGATGGTGCTCGGCACGCTGGGCGTTATCGAAGTCGGGCTCAATGCTCTCGGCATCCCGCACGGCTCTGGCGGCGCCCAGGCGGCGATCGATTGGCTCGGCGAGCAAGTGACCGCGTAAGCGGTCATGCCCGGCCTTGTGCCGGCCATCCACGCCTTTGGTTTATTTGTTATTCAAGGCGTGGATGCCCGGCACAAGGCCGGGCATGACGCGGTGGAGACCATCCATGGAAAAAGATCGGCTGCTCGCGTTCAGCGACGGCGTCATCGCCATCATCATCACCATTATGGTGCTGGAGCTAAAAGCACCGCACGGCACCGACTGGTCGGACCTCGTCAAGCTGGCGCCGGTATTTCTCAGCTATGTTTTGAGCTTCACCTTCGTCGCGATTTATTGGAACAATCACCATCACCTTCTCTACACCTTGAGCCACGTCAACGGGACGATCCTGTGGGCCAACATGCACCTCTTGTTCTGGCTCTCGCTCATTCCGTTCGCCACCGCATGGGTCGGAGAAAATCCGGTTACGCCGGTGCCGACCACCGTCTACGGCATCGCCTTCCTGATGCCGGGCTGTGCCTATTACCTGTTGGTCAGAGCGATCCTGCGGATCGAGGGACCGACGTCGACCCTTGCGCGTGCGGTCGGCCGCGACCTCAAGGGCAAGGGCTCGCTCGTGCTCTATGCAGTGGGTATCGCGATCTCGTTCGTTGAGCCGTGGGCCGCCCTCGCCCTTTACGTAGCCGTGGCCGTCGTCTGGCTCATTCCCGAGCGCCGCATCGAAAAAGCGCTGGCGCAGTGAGCGTCAATTAATGCGTAGAAATCATGCGTGGACCAAATCAAGCCGTCGCTCGATGCGTTCGACTCTGGCGTCTAGTCGGTCGAGGCGGCTCGAAATGCTGGCATACTGGTTTTCAAGAATACCGAGGCGCGTTTTCACCTCGCGCATGTCCTCACGCAAGGCGTCGATCGCGCCACGCATGTGACGCAGGTGATCGAGAAGGGATTCGACTTCGGTCATGGAGGACGTGGTAGCACATCGGGGAGGCGCAACACGCTTCGCTGTTGCGCCCTACGGCCTGCTATACTGGCCGTAACGAGACCCCTGCCCTATCTACGAGTCTCTGACGGAGGCGCTCACATGTCCGACTTGCCGGCGACGGTAGAAATTCACGAAGAAGGCCCGCGCGAGGGGTTCCAGATCGAGCCCGGGCCGATCTCAACCGCGGACAAGATCCGCGTGATCGAGGCGCTGGCCGAGACCGGCATCACCCACATCCAGGTGTGTTCCTTCGTCAATCCGCGCCTAGTGCCGGGCTGGGCCGACGCTGAAGCGGTGGTCTCGGATTTCAACGCCAAGCCGGGCATCGCCTACACGGCGCTGTGGTTCAACGCGGCCGGGCTCGAGCGGGCGCTGGCTTTCCGCGACAAACTCCACGTGACCGGCGCGATTTCGCTCACCGCGTCCGAGGGCTTCACCCGCAAGAACCTCAACCGCAGCCATGCCGAGAACGTCGCGGCCATGCGCAAGCAGACGGCGCTGCATCTCGAACGCGGCGTGCCGGTCAAGCGCATCGGCGTGATGGCGGCATTCGGCTGCAACTATCAGGGCGACATCACGCCCGCCCAGGTGATCAGCACGATCGAGGACGGACTTTCGATTGCAAAGGAGGCCGGTACCGAGATCACGCTGTTCTCGCTCGCCGACACCATGGGCTGGGCGACGCCCGCACGCATCGAGCGGACCCTGGGCGAAGTGCGCTCGCGCTGGCCCGACAAGGATATTGCGCTCCATCTGCACGACACCCGCGGCCTTGCGGTCGCCAACGCCCACGCCGGGATGCGCATGGGCGTGCGTCAGTTCGACTCGACGGTCGGCGGCCTCGGCGGCTGCCCGTTCGCCGGCCAGAAAGGCGCGGCTGGCAACATCTGCACCGAGGAACTGGTGCTGCTGTGCGAGGAGATGGGCATCCGCACCGGCATCGACCTCGACCGGCTCATCGAGGTGGGGCGGTTGGCCGAAACCGTGGTCGGACACCAGTTGCCGAGTGAACTGATCCACGCCGGGAGCCTCGACGCCTTCCGCCGCAAGGCCGCCTGAGCCGGACCCTACGCTGATGTCCTCGCAGCCTCTGGCCGGGCTGAAGGTCCTGGAGTTCAGCCACACGGTGATGGGCCCGACCTGCGGCCTCGTGTTCGCCGACCTCGGCGCCGAAGTCATCAAGGTCGAGCCGGCGCCGCGCGGCGACCACACGCGCGGGCTCGGCGGTTTCGCGGCCGGCTTCTTCGCCGCCTTCAATCGCAACAAGCGCAGCCTAGCCATCGATCTCAAACGGCCCGAGGGACAGGCGGCGATGCGGCGGCTCGCCGCCCACGCCGACGTGCTGATCGAGAATTACGGGCCCGGCACCATGGAGCGGCTCGGCTGCGGCTACGAGGCGCTGGCAAGGGTCAATCCGCGCTTGGTCTATGTCGCGCTCAAGGGCTACCTCGCCGGCCCTTACGAGCACCGCCCGGCGCTCGACGAGGTGGTGCAGTTCCAGGTCGGCCTTGCCTATATGACCGGCCCACCCGGGCGGCCGCTGCGCGCGGGCGCCTCTATCATCGACATTCTCGGCGCGGTGTTCGGCGTGGTGGCGGCGCAGGCGGCGTTGCGCGAGCGCGAGACGACCGGCAAGGGCCAGCGGGTATCGAGCGCGCTGTTCGAGAGCGCCGCCTTCCTGATGGCGACTCACATGGCCGGCATCGCGGTGACCGGCATCGAGGCTGAGCCGATGCCGGCGCGGCGCGGCGCCTGGGCGATCTACGAGGTGTTCCCGACTGCCGACGGCGAGCTTTTCATCGGCGTGACCAGCGACCAGCAGTGGGCGCGCTTCGTCGAAGAGTTCGGGCTGCAGAAGCTCGCCGCCGACCCGCGCCTCGCCACCAACGTGATGCGCTGCCAGGAACGCTCCTGGCTCATCCCAGCGCTCAAGGACGTTGTCGCAAAGCTCCCGCAAGCCGAAGTCGAAGAGCGCTGCGAACGCTGCAACGTCTCCTGGGCGCCGGTCGGCAAGCCCATCGATCTCTTCACCGATGCGCATTTGCTCGCGACCGGCGGGCTCATCGATGTGTTCATCTCGCAGATCGGCGGCGAAAGCCGCAAATACGGCATGCCGGCGCTGCCAATTCAGTTCGGCGGCGCGCAGCGGCCGGGCCTTTCGCGCCAGCCGCCGCGCATGGGAGAGCACAGCCGCGAGGTGCTGGGTGAGGCCGGGTTTTCCGAGAAGGAGATCGCCGCGCTCGCGGACGCGAAGGTGATTGTAGCCACGTAGCCCGCATGAGCGCAGCGAAATGCGGGAAAAGATTCCCGGATGTCGCCCGCTTCGCGGGCTCATCCGGGCTACGCTGTCTCCTCCGCAATCCTTCTGCGCGAGAGCATGTGCGCCCGCGCGTCGTTGACGGCGTCGACTGCGATCAGGCGGCCGGCGCGCCGATATTCGACCGAGAAACGTTTGGCCGCGACATCGCCGACGATCGAAACATCGTCATAGCCGTCGGAGAGTCCGGCCATCTGGAGCTTGAGGTCATACTGGTCGGACCAGAACCACGGCACCGGATCATAAGGCTGCGGCGCGCCGAGGATCGAACTTGCCGCGGCCTTCGCTTGGTCGATCGCGTTCTGCACGCTTTCGAGGCGCAGACGACGCCCGTAACGGCGGCTCGGAAAACGCGTGCAATCGCCGATCGCGTAGATGCCGGGCGTCAAGGTGCGCGTTTCTTCGTCGACCAGGATGCCGTCCTCGCACGCGATGCCGGCCGCGCGGGCGATCTCGTCATTGGCGCGCGCGCCGGTCGCGACCAGCACCAGATCCGCGGCGATCCGCTCGTCCGGCTCGAGCCGCACCGCGGCGCCACGACCGGCGGCCTCGATGCCGAGAATCTTTGCGCCGAGCCGCATCTCGACGCCACGCTCACGGTGATAGGCCGTATAGAACTCGGAGATCGGCGGCCCGGTGACGCGCTTGAGCACCCGGTCCAGGGCTTCGAGCACGACGACGTCACGCCCCTCCCCGCGCACGACCGCCGCCACTTCGAGCCCGATATAGCCGCCGCCGATAATAACGACCCAGCGCGCCTCATCGAGCGCCGGGCGCAAGCGTGCGATGTCCTCGATCCGGCGCACCACGTGCACACCCGCCTCGGTGAGGCCGGGGATCGGCGGCATGCGCGCGGAGGTGCCGGTCGCAAACACGAGCGTGCCGTAATCGATCTCGCGCCCGTCCTTGATCATCACGCGCCGACGCACCGGATCGACCGCGGCAACGCGGGCGCCAAGCTCGAAGGTCACGTTCTGGTCGCGCCAGAATTTCTCCGGCCGCAGATAGAGCACATCAGGCTCGCGCCGCTCGCTCAAGAATTTCTTCGACAGCGGCGGCCGCTGGTACGGCAGAAAAGGTTCGTCGCCGACGATCACGATGCCTTCGGCAAAACCGCCCTGGCGCAGGCTCATGGCAAGCTGCGCGGCGGCCTGACCCGCGCCGATGACCACGACCGGACCGTTCATGCCGCCGTTCCGGTCGGCCGGCTCGCGGCGACGCGCCGACGCTGGCGCACCAGCCATTTGCCCGCAAGCGCGAAGAACAGCGTGCGCGCGAGCGGCGGCCACGTGGTCGGCACACCGTAGAACACGGAGAGGCGCTGAATGTGCTCGGTGCGCGGGCGCTCATCGCGTTCCCAATGCGCAAGCGCGTCGGCAACATCCGCGGAGCGGTCAAGATAAACCGCGAGCGAGAGCGCGTTCATCATAGCGAAGCCACCGCCCTGGCCGAGATTGGGCGGCAGCGCGTGGGCGGCGTCGCCGATCAATCCGACCTTCCCGGCCGACCAGCGCTTGAGCCTGATCACCTCGAACCGGTCGTAGCGCGCCTCGTCGCCGAACCGGCCGATGAGCGCGCCGAGCCGCGGGAACGAGCGCGTCCACTCCGCCCTGTCGAGCGGCACCCGGCGGGCGGCGAGATCGCTGTCGAGCATGGTCAGTGCGATGTAGATGTCCGTGTCGCTGCACGGGGTATAGAGCAGGCGCCGGCTGCCGGACCAGTATTCGACCGTCTTGTTCCCTTCCTCCGACGCGCGCTCCGCCGCGGTCTTCTCGATCAGCAGGCGGATCGCGCCATCCGGCAACAGGCGTCGTTGCGCCAACAGGCCGAGCGAGTCGCGCACGCGCGAATTGCTGCCGTCGGCGCCGATCACGAGGTCGGCCTTGAGCCGTTGTCCGTCCGCGAGCACGAGTTCGCCATCGGGGCTCGCGCCCGTCACATGGGAGCCGGTCACGATTTCTGCACCGGCGCCGGTAGCGGCCGCCGCGAGTGCGTTGATCACACGCTGACGCACGATGCTGAACGCGCGGGCGTTGGCGTCCCATTGATGCACAGAGATGAGCCGGTCGGCTTCATCGCGCACCTCGCGCCGATGCGCCGGATTGGCACCCGCCACCGCCGCCGCGCAGGCGCCGACCGCTTCGAGCACACGCAGGCCGTTCTCGTAGACGTAGATGCCGGCGCCGGCGGTGCGCAGCTGATCCGCCCGCTCGTGCACGCGCACGCTCCAGCCGCGCTGCGCGAGCGCGCAGGCGGCGGTGAGGCCGGCAAAGCCGGCCCCGGCAATTTCGGCGTGGCGTTGCGTCATCGCGTGACTGATCCCTCCCCCGCGGCGCCGGCGAGGGATATAACAGAGCGCTCGGCGAACAATACGCGCGAGGAGGACGGGATGGCACGGCTGCGCCACTTTGCGGTTTGCGTGAAGGACCTGGAGAAGGCGGCGAACTTTTACGAGACGGTGTTCGAGCTCAAGCGCGCCGGGCGCGAGGACCTCGAAATCGGTTCGGCGATCTATCTCACCGACGGCGTCATCAACCTTGCGCTGCTCAATTTCTCCGCCGGCCCCGGCGCCAAAGCAGCCGACACGGCCGACCCGCGCGGGCTTGTCGGCGCGCACCACTTCGGCTTCCAGGTGGACGATCTCGCCGAGGCGCAGCGCCGCATCGAGGGCGCCGGCGGCAAGTTCTTCTTCGATCTCGGCGACGAGCGGCACGGAAATTTCGAGCGCAAATTCAAGGACCCGGACGGCGTGATTTTCGATATTTCGCAGCGCGGCTGGATCGGCACCGACGGCGCGAAGGAGAAGTAGGTCCGCGAACAGCCTCCCCTCTTCGTCATCGCCCGCGAAAGCGGGCGATCCAGTAATCAGCGCCAGATGAGATGAAGCGAGAACGCGAATACTGGGTCTACATTTTGGCGAGTCGCATCGGCGGAAAGCTTTACATCGGTGTCACCAATGATCTTGTGCGACGGGTGTACCAACACCGTGAGAAATTCGTTCGTGGATTTACGGCGAAATATGAAGTTCATCGCCTCGTGTATTTCGAGCAATTTAGCACTGCCGAGGCCGCTATCCACAGAGACAAACGATTGAAGAAATGGAAACGCAGCTGGAAAATCGAACTCGTCCAAAAACAAAATCCGAATTGGGATGACCTCTATCCTGGCATTGCCGGCGGCCATATCACCGATAATCTCACGTACTGATGGGACCCGCTCGTTGTTTCCGCTCTTAATCGAACCGTCGGTGTTTACTGGATCGCCCGCTTTCGCGGGCGATGACGAGGAGGGGGATTTGCGTCCTACTGCACGAACTCATTCGTATAAAGCTCGTTGACTGGCGTCTTCTGACGGATGATCTCCTTGGCGAGATAGAAGTCCTGAAGTTTGGTGAGTCGATCGACGTCGACGGCGCCGAGCACCTTCTGTCCCGGATAAACCAGCGTGGCGTAATACTCGAACGCCGCCTTGACGCCGCCTTCCTTGCCTTTCCACTCCGGCACGAATCCGACGAAATCAGCGGCCGCCTTGTCGGGGTCATCCATGATGTCCTTCATCCCATGCAGCGCGGCGTGAACGAACGCGCGCACGAGCGCCGGCTTTTCTTTGATGGTCTCATCGGACGCGGCAACCGCCTGGGCCATGTGCGGGAAGAACTCGTCGGTCGGGAGAACCCTCACCTTCACGCCCGCGGCCTGCACGGGCGGAATCCAATCGGGGACGCCGGCCATCGCGACGGACGTGCCCGACGCCAGCGCCTGCCACACGCCCACCGGACCCGCGGCTTCGACGTTGACATCATTCTGGGTCAGTCCCGCGCTCGCGAGCAACCCGAGCAGCGCATAGTAGGTCGTGTCCTGATAGGACATCACGCTGATCGTCTTGCCTTTGAGATCGGCCGGCTTGGTGATGCCGGAATCCTCGCGCACGACGAGCTGCATAAAGCCCTTGCCGCCGAACAGCGCGACGATTTTGATCGGCACCCCGTTCTGCCGCACCACGATGGGCGCGTCGGCGACGATGCCGCCGAGCGGCGCGTTGCCGGCACCGACCTGCTTCGCCACATCGACCCCGCCGCGCCCGACCGCGAAGGTGACATCGAGCCCAGCGGCGGTGAAGTAGCCCTTGCCCTTGGCGAGCTGGATCGGCCCGAACGCCGGCAGGCTGGGCGGCGCCGGGAACAGATAGGTGATCGCCTCGGCCGCATGGACAGCCGGCGCGCTAGCCAGGGCCAGCGCCACCAGCATCACAGCCCGCGCGGCCTTCACCAACATTTCGTTCATGCCTCATCTCCCGGCGCGCCGTCTATCGGCAATGCGAAGCTTGCCAGTATACTGGCGCGACCGAGGCCGCAAAGCGCGCCTGCCGGCTGAGAGCAAGGATGGCGCGAGCGACACGTCTCGAATACCGCAACGTCACGATGCGCTTTGCCGACACGGCGGGCCGCGGCGTCACTGCGGTTGCCGGCGTGAGCTTGGCCATCGCCGACGCTGAAGTGGTGGCGCTGATCGGGCCGAGCGGCTGCGGCAAGAGCACGCTGCTCAACATCGGCGCCGGCCTCTATGCGCCGACCGATGGCGCGGCCTTCGTCGACGGCGAAAGGGTGGAAGGCCCGAACGCGCACGTTGCCTTCATGCTGCAGAAGGATCTGCTGCTGCCGTGGCGCACGGTCGCGGAGAACGTGATGCTGGGCGCCGAAATCCACGGGCAGCCGCGTTCGCAACGGCGCCGGCGGGCGCACGAGCTCCTCGACGGTTTCGGTCTTGGCGAATTTGCCGGGCGCTATCCGCATCAGCTTTCGGGCGGCATGCGCCAGCGCGCGGCGCTCGCCCGCACGCTCGCGGTCGAGCCGAGCGTGCTGCTGCTGGACGAGCCGTTCTCGGCGGTCGATGCGCAAACCCGCATGGTGCTCCAGCGCGACCTCGCGCGCACGCTCACGCGCGCCGGCAAGACCGCGCTGCTGATCACCCACGACCTGTTCGAGGCGGTCACGCTCTCCGACCGCGTGCTCGTCATGAGCGCGCGCCCCGGCCGCATCCTGGAAGAGATGACGATCGACCTGCCAGAGCGCGAGGATCCGCTGGCGCGGCGACGCGATCCGCGCGTCAACGACTATGTCGCGCGGCTGATGGACCGCCTGCAAATCGGCGAGGACACGCTTGAGCCGCAGGCCATCGGAGGTGGCGCATGAGTGCGCGGCCGCGGCTTCCACCCGGCGCCGCCGCCAGCGTTGCCCTGCTTGTTGTGTTTCTCGCCGCCTGGGAGTGGGGTCCGGGCTTGCTGCGCATCCCCTCCTACATCATCCCGTCGCTTTCCGAGGTCGCGCGCGAGGCCGTGCGCATGTGGCAGGTCAGCCACGTGCTCATGCACACCGGCGTCACCGCGGGCGAAGTGCTCGCCGGCTTTGCGCTCGGCAGCCTGCTCGGCGCCTTCATCGGCTATCTGCTCGGCATGTCGCCCGCGACCGAAGTCGCGCTCTCGCCCTATATCCTCGCCTTGCAGATCGCCCCGAAGGTCGCCTTCGCGCCGCTGTTCATCCTGTGGATGGGGTACTCCGTCTATCCGAAAATTCTCGTCGCCGTCCTGATCGTGTTCTTCCCGGTGATGGTCAACGTGCTTACCGCGATCCGCACCGTCGATCCCGACCTCATCAACCTCGCCCGCTCATTCAAGGCGACACGCGCGCAGATTTTCTGGAAAATCGAATTTCCCGCTTCGATCCCAGCCCTGTTCGCGGGGCTGCGCATCGGCGCGACCTTGGCGGTCGTCGGCGTGGTGGTCGGCGAATTCGTGGGCGGCAATCTCGGCCTCGGCTTTCTGCTCACCTTCGGGGAAGGCCAAGCCAACACGCCGATGGTGTTCGTCTCGATCGTGCTGCTCACCCTTATCGGCGGCATCGCCTATTTGGGCGTGGTGCTGACCGAGCAGCGCGTGCTGCATTATTTGCCGGGAAGGAACGCAAACCGTAGGGTGGGCTAAGCGGCCGCAGCGCAGCGAAAGGCCGCGTGCCCACCAACGATGATTGTTTGTTGATGCATGGTGGGCACGGCCACCTTGCGCTACGCGCTTCGGCGGCCTTAGCCCACCCTACGCATCTACGGAGCTCACAAATCCATCTGCTCCAGCATGAGCTTGCCGAGCAAACCCTGCGGGTCGGCAAGCGTCTCGATGAAATCAAAATGATTGAATTCTCGACCTTCGACGTGGCGGACTGTGGCGCCGGCGCGCGCGGCCGCGGCCGCAAAGTCACGCGCCTGCCGGCGGAACTCCGGAGGATCAAGGTCGACGGCGGCGACGATCAGCGGGCAACCCAAGCGGTTGACATGGCGCTGAGGGCTGAGCGAATCCTCGGCTGCTTCGTCGAGACGCAAATATTCGTTGCGCGCGCTCAAGCGCACCGGCCGCAGGTCGTAGATGCCGCTGACGCACATGCCGCTTTTGATGATTTGCGGCAGGCCGAGCGCCGCCCAGTCCGTGGTCAGGGCGCAGGCGGCGAGATGCGCGCCGGAGGAATGGCCGGCGAGATGGATGCGCTCGCGCACGACGCCCAGGCGCTCGGCGTTGCGATAGGCGAACGCGACGGCGCCGCGCACCTGGTCGACGAGGTCCGCGAGGCTTACCGCCGGCACCGAGGCGAAATCCAGCGCGGCGAAATGCGCACCGGCACGCACGAAGGCCTCGGCCGCGAACGCGCTCTCGCGCTTGCTCAGGCGCTGCCACGCGCCGCCGTGCGCGAAAATGAGCAGCGGCGCCGCCGCGCGGGCGGCGCGGTAGAGGTCGAAGGTCTCCGTGGGTGCTGGGCCGTAGGCGATGCTCTCGGGCTCGCCGACGCGCGCGCGAACCGCGTCGCTCTGCTCCGCGTAGCGGCGGATCAGTTCGTCGGCGTTGGCGACCCACGCGCGCTGATTATACTGGCGATCGAGCGCGGCCTGATCGTAGTCGAGAAAAACTTTGTCGTTCATTGCTCTGTCTCGTCATGCCCGCGAAACCGGGCATCCAGTAAACGGCGACGTTGTAATTTTAGCTCGCTGGCCGGTGTTTACTGGATCGTCCGCTTTCGCGGACGATGACGAGGCAGTGGATTATCACTCGCTCGCCAAAATGGGCTCGGCTGCCGGCACCAGGCCAACGGCCGGGTTCTTGGCGCAATAATCGGCGACCTTGTCCGTCTTGGCTTTCACCTTGGCGAAATCGATGACGGTCGGATCGTCGTCCTTGGTGTAGTAGCCGGTGAGCCACATCACGATGGCCAGCATGTCGTCCTTCTTGTGCGCGCTGAAATCCTTGCAGGTGATGGTGGCGACGTCCACCGTCTGCGCGGATGCGGACGAACTCGCCGCCAGGGCCACCGCAATCAAAGCAGCCGTGAGAATTCGCATCGGTCGCCCTCCTTATTCCTTACTCCATTTCGACCACTTGGCCGTCGCGAAGCGTAACGCGCCGGTCCATCCGTTGCGCCAGGTCCATGTTGTGGGTGGCGACGACGGCGGCGAGACCCGAGGCGCGCACCAATTGCGCGAGCGTGCCGAACACGTGCTCCGACGTGCGCGGATCGAGGTTGCCGGTCGGCTCGTCGGCAAGCAGGATGCGCGGCGCGTTGGCGACGGCGCGCGCGATCGCGACGCGCTGCTGCTCGCCGCCCGACAATTCCGCCGGCCGATGATGCAGCCGGTCCTTGAGCCCGAGGTAGCTCAACAAATCGCCGGCGCGCCGCTGCGCCTCGCTGCGCGGCAAGCCACGGATCATCTGCGGCAGGACCACGTTTTCCAGCGCCGAGAATTCGCCGAGCAAATGGTGGAACTGATAGACGAAGCCGATCTCGGTGCGGCGGATGCGGGTGCGCTCGCCGTCCGAGAGCGTCGAGGTCGGCACCCCTTCGATGAAGACTTCGCCGCCGTCTGGATGTTCGAGCAGGCCAGCGACGTGGAGCAGGGTCGACTTGCCAGCGCCGGACGGGCCGATCAGCGCGACCGACTGACCGGGCCACACCGCAAATTCCGCCTCGCTGAGTATTTCGAGGGTGGTCTCACCCTGATGATACCGCCGTTCCACCGCTTGCAGGAAAAGCGCGGGACCTTTGTCGTTCATCGCCGCCTCATTCGTAGCGCAGCGCTTCGACCGGATCGAGCCGCGCGGCGCGCCACGAGGGATAGAGGGTGGCGAGGAAGGAAAGCGTGAGCGCCATCACCACGACCGCAATGGTCTCGGCAGGATCCATCTGCGCGGGCAAATGCGAGAGGAAATAAAGCTCCTCCGGGAAAATCCGACTGCCGGTCGCCCACGAGAGGAATTGCCGGATCGACTCGACGTTCGTGCAGATCAACAGACCAAGGATAAAGCCGGCAATCGTTCCGACCACGCCGATCGAGGAGCCGGTGATGAGGAACACCCGCATCACCGCTCCCTGGGTCGCCCCCATGGTGCGCAGGATGGCGATGTCGTGGCCCTTGTCCTTCACCAGCATGATAAGGCCGGAGATGATGTTGAGCGCGGCCACCACCAGGATCAGCGTCAGGATGAGGAACATCACGTTGCGCTCGACCTGGAGCGCGCCGAAGAAGGTGCGGTTGCGCTGGCGCCAGTCGATCATGAAGATCGGCCGGCCGGCGGCCTCGCTGACCTGGCGGCGGAATTCGTCGACACGGTCGGGATCGTTGGTGTAGACCTCGATACCGTCGACGGTTTCGCCGCGGTTGAAATAGGCCTGCGCCTCCGGCAGCGCCATGAATACGATGCCGAGGTCGTATTCAGACATGCCGATCTCGAACACCGCCGCTGTGTTGTAGGGCTTGATGCGCGGCGTGTAGCCCATCACCGTCACCGCCCCGCGCGGCGCCACCATGGTGAGGCGGTCGCCGGCGTGGACGGAGAGTTTCTCGGCGAGGCGCCGCCCGATCGCGAGCCCCTGCCCCGCGTCGAAATTATCCAGCGTGCCCTGCCGGATGTTGCCGGCGATCGAGCCGAGCCGCCCGAGGTCCTGCGCCCGGATCCCGTGCACCAGGACGCCCGATGAATCGTATTGCGACGAGGCGAGCGCCTGGCCCACCACGACCGGTGCCGCAAGCGTAACGCCCGGTACCTTGGCGATGCGCTCGGCAACCGCGGCCCAGTCGTTGAGCGGGGACTCGAGCGGCTGCACCAGCAAGTGTCCGTTGAGCCCGAGGATTTTATCGAGCAGTTCCTTGCGGAAACCGTTCATCACCGCGAGCACGACGATCAGGGTGGCGACGCCGAGCAGGATGCCGAGGAAGGAGAAGCCGGCGATGACCGAGATGAATCCTTCCTTGCGCCGCGCCCGCAGGTAGCGCAGCGAAAGCATCCACTCGAATGCGGCAAACGGCCGTGTCCCGGTCGGCTCGTGGGTCACAGGCGAAGTCCCCGTGTCCGCGACGTGGTCCGCTCGTGCGTCCAATGCGAAGGTCCTGCGTTGCGGCCGGCGTGTGGGAAGGCGCCGGAGCATCCCTGCCGGGAACAATGGAATAGGCCCCCTAGCGGCATTTCATCCGATTCAGGCGGATTCAAGCCAGAGCGAATGGAATGCGGCAGTAATACGAACAGAATTATCCGGCGAGCCGGTCGATGGCGGCGGCGGGGGTCATGAGTTCCTGGCTGCCATCGGCCCGGCTTTTGACTTCGACCTTCCCTTCGGCGAGGCCGCGCGGCCCGACCATGACCTGCCACGGTATGCCGATGAGGTCTGCGACCGCGAACTTGGCCCCCTGCCGCTCGTCGAGGTCGTGGTAGAGGACCTCGACCCCGCGGTGGGACAACGCCTGGTAGAGCCCCTCGCTCGCCGCGTCGGTCGCGCCGTCGCCCTGTCTGAGGTTAAGCACGATCGTCTTGAACGGGGCGACCGGCTCCGGCCACTTGATGCCAGCATCATCGTGGAAAGCTTCGATGATGGCGGCGACGAGACGCGAGACCCCTACTCCGTAGGAACCACCATGAACGGGCCGCCTCATACCGTCGGGGCCGGCGACGTAGGCCTGCATGGGGTCAGAATATTTCGTCCCAAAATAGAATATCTGTCCCACCTCGATCCCCCGAGTGTGCAGTCGCTTCTCGGGGGGGACCTCGTGCTCGAAGCGAGCCGGATCATGGACGTCTTCCGTGGCGGCATAAAACTGCGTCCACGGTCGGATATAGGGCGTGAGGTCAGCATCGTAATCGACATCCGCGCCCGGAACAGGCAAATTAAGAACATCCCTATTGCAATAGACAGCTGATTCACCGGTTTCCGCAAGGATCAGGAACTCATGCGATAGATCGCCGCCGATCGGGCCTGTTTCTGCCCGCATTGGAATCGCCTTCAGCCCCATCCGCGCGAACGTGCGCAGGTAGGCGACGAACATTTTATTGTACGAGAGCCGGGCTGCGGCCTCATCCAGGTCGAAAGAATATGCATCCTTCATCAGGAATTCACGCCCGCGCATGACACCGAAGCGCGGCCTGATCTCATCCCGAAACTTCCATTGTATGTGATACAGGATTTTAGGCAGCTCTCGATAGGTGCGGACAAAGTTGCGAAAAATATCCGTGATCATGTCCTCATTCGTAGGGCCGTAAAGCAATTCCCTCCCGCGCTGATCCTTGATGCGCAGCATTTCAGGCCCATAGGCGTCGTAGCGCCCGCTGGTACGCCAAAGTTCAGCAAGCTGAATGGTGGGCATCAGGAGTTCAATTGCCCCAGCGCGGTTCTGTTCTTCGCGGACGATCTGCTCAATTCTTTTGAGCACGCGCAGGCCAAGCGGCAGGAACGAGTAGATGCCCGCGGCCTCCTGGCGGATCATGCCGGCGCGCAGCATTAAGCGGTGCGACGCGATTTCGGCGTCCTTGGGCGTATCGCGGAGGATAGGTAGAAAGTAACGGGACAGGCGCATCGGCGTTGAGCCCACGATTCGCGAGGCTTCGGGGAGACTCTGCGAGAGAAACCGGATCGGCGGCGAAAACACAAGGGGCGACAACGCTTTCCACGCGCGCGCTGGCGTCATCACGGTGTCGCAGCAGCGCGCGAAGGTTGCTCCCGGCGGGCCCTGCGTCGGCTGCTACAGTCGGTCGCTGCCGTTGCCGCAAGTCGTTGTGTCGTTGCACTTGATTTGCAAATGCGAGGTCGGTTAGCGTAACGGCCAGCAGGACAAAGCCGTGACAAGCGGTCTCCTGCGGCCCACGTCGTGGTCCAAGTCTTGGGAGGAAGAAGCCCGCCCGGCGCGGTTTCCCGCAGCCAACCCCGCGCAAGCGTCTGTCCGTACCCAGTACCAGCCGGGGATCACGGGCCGCATAAATAAATCCGAGCAGGGCCTTGGCCCTGCTCTTTTTTTGACCCTATTCGGGTTGCGCCGACGCCCGCCGCTAGTGCCGCGAACCCGAAGTTCGCACTACAATTGCCGCGAGTCGGATTGCAAACTTCGGGTTCAAAGCGGCACTAGAATCATAGATTGGCTAGTGTCCTTCGATTCCGAAGTTCGCTTCGGAGCGTGCGGCAAAATCGGGCGAACTTCGGAATCGGGACACTAGCTCGCGGCGATGCAAATGCCGACGAGCACCGCGGCGATGCCGAGCCCGAGATTGAGCCCGATCGGCTCGCCCAGAATGAGCACTGCCAGCAGCGAGGCGCTGACCGGATTGACCGTGATGGTGGTGGCGACCCGGGTGGGCGTGGTGCGTTCGAGCGCCCAGACCCAAAGATAGAAATTGAGCGCGGCGCCGAACACGCCGACGAACAGCACCGCCGCCCATTGGGGCGCGCCGAAAGCCTGCGGAACGAGCCCACCCCCGGCAAGGGCAACAACTGCAAGGCAGGCCGCGCCCACGCCCATGCCGCCGGTGAGGAATGCAAGCGGACTCGAGCGGGCGATGAACGGCCGGGACCACACGTTATAGAGCGCCATGCAGAAGGCGCCCGCCACCATGAGGAGGTCGCCGCGCCAAGCACCCGCGGGCGCGTCGGCGAGACCGGCCGCGAGCGCCGCCGCGACGCCAGCGACCGCGATCACGACGCCCGCGCTCTTGCGCAACGTGAGCGTCTCGATTCCAAGCGCTGCCGCCGCCAGCATCGTGAGCAGCGGCAACGTCGAGAGTGCGAGCGAGGCGCGCGCGGCGGTCGTGTAAGCGATCGAAAGATTGTAGAGGACGGGAAAAATCGCGAAGAACAGGAGCCCGAGCAGCGCCACCGCCGTCCAGTCGGCGCGCGGCGGCCAGCGTCCGCGGACGGCAAGCGTGATCGGCAGCAGGCACACGAAGCCGACGCAATAGCGCCAAGCACCGAGCGCAACCGCGTCGGTCGCACTGATCACGAAACGCGAGCACGCGAGCGCCATGCCGCCGAGCGCGCTCGAGAGCACGGCGGCAGCGACACCGAGGCGCGCGGCAACGGAGGAATCGGCGGCGGACACGCGGCGAAGCTGACCGACGCCGCGCGCCGGCGCAATTACATGGCAGGTAATCGCCGTCGATATTGTTTAGGCGTAAACCTATCAATCAAATATCGACGCTTCAGCGGATCCTACGTTGTTACGTGGGGTTTGAGTCCTGCGGGCGTCATACTCGCATCTCCACGATCACCCGGCGCTCACCCTATTTGCTGATGAGCCGCGTCACGACCTTGCGGTAGCGCTCGGCGATCACGGCGCGCGCGCGGTGCCGGCCGTCGCTGACGACGATGGTGCCACCGACCATAACCGTGCGCACCAGCTTGCTGCCGGCGACGAACACATAGGAATCGAGCCAGGAATCGTCGCGACGCCCGGCGAGATCGGGATGGTCGGCCGCCAGGATGACGATGTCGGCGCGCCGGCCAACCTCGAGCGATCCGATACCGCGACCGAGCGCCTGGGCGCCGCCCGCTAGCGCACCCTCGTAGAGGCGCCGGCCGGTCGACTGGCCCTCGTGGGCCGCGAGCACGTTGCGCGCGTGCAGTTTCAGGCGTTGCGAATATTCGAGCTGGCGCAATTCGGCCGCTCCGTCGATCTCGATATTGGAATCGGAGCCAACGCCGAACCGCCCGCTCTCGGCAAGAAACTCAGCGGCCCGAAAAATACCATCGCCCAAATTGGCTTCGGTGAGCGGGCACAAGCCGGCAACAGCACCCGAATGGGCGACGCGCGAAATCTCGCCCGCCCCCATGTGGGTCGCGTGCACCAGGCACCAGCGCGGTCCGACGTCGAAATTGTCGATCAACCAATCGACCGGCGGCTGCCCGAGCGCGGCGACGCAGTCCACGACTTCCCTGGTCTGCTCGGCGACATGGATATGGATCGGCCCGCTGCTGCCGGCCTCGACCACGGCGCGCAGCGTCTTCGGCGTCACCGCGCGCAACGAATGCGGCGCGATCCCGACCGCGGCGTCGGCGACGGAAGCGGCGATTTCGCGCGTGCGCGCGAGGAGTCTCAGAAAGCCGTCGGGATCGTTGAGGAAGCGGCGCTGCCCGCGCAGTGCGGCAACACCGCCAAAGTCGCCGTTGGCGTAAAACGACGGCAGCAGGGTGAGGCCTATACCGGTCTCGGCCGCGGCCGTCGCGATGCGCGCGGCCATTTCCCCGACATCGGCGAATGGGCGACCGTCCACGTCATGATGCAGATAGTGAAACTCCCCGACCGCGGTGAAGCCGCGTTCCAGCATTTCCATATAGGCGAAGGCGGCAATCGCTTCGACATCGTCGGGGGTCAGCGCCGCGAGAAACCCGTACATCACCGCGCGCCAGCTCCAGAAACTATCGGCGGCGCCGCGGCGCTCGGCGAGGCCGGCGATGGCGCGCTGAAATGCATGACAGTGCAGGTTCGGCAGTCCCGCAAGCGCAATGCCAGGGATGCGCTCGGCGCCGCCGGCGGGCGAGCCGGGCTGCACGGCGACGATCGTGCCGTCGTCGACGTCGATGCGCACCTCATGTGCCCAACCGGCGGGAAGCAGCGCATGCTCGAAGAAAAATGCCTTCATCCGCCCTGTCCCGCGCCTATGGAACCATGCGCTTGCCCCGCACGGCAGGGCTTGCGCCTTGCAACGGCAGCCAAATCTCCGCACCATGACCGCACGACCGGACAGAGGGGGCGAGACACATGTTCATCCGAGGTGCGGTTCTTGGGGCGGCCGTCATGGGTTTGCTGCCGGCTGTCGCCCTAGCTCAGCAATTGGCGCCAAGCCCGACGCTCGATGCGATCAAGGCGCGCGGCCATGTCGAGTGCGGTGTCCATCTGGGACTGCCAGGCTTCTCGTTTGCCAACGACAAGGGCGAGTGGAGCGGCATCGACGTCGATTTCTGCCGCGCGGTGGCGGCCGCGGTGCTGGGCGATGCCGGCAAGGTCAAATACACGCCGACCTCGGTGCAGCAACGATGGCCGGTGCTCCAGTCGGGCCAGGTCGACCTGCTGTCGCGCAACACGACGATCACATTCTCCCGCAATGCGTCGCTCGGCGTCAATTTCCAGGGCATCAATTTCTACGAGGGGCAAACCTTCGTAGTGCGGGCGAAATCGGGCGCCAAGGAACCGAAGGACCTCGACGGCGCCGCCATCTGCGTCGCGGCCGGCTCGACCGAAGAAAAGACGGCCGCCGATTGGTACGCCGAGCGCAAACTGAAGGTGACGATCGTCAATTTTCAGAAGAACGACGACGCGATCGCCGCCTACGATGCCGGCCGCTGCGATGCCTATACGGCGGGCCTCGGTGCGCTCGCCGGCCAGCGCATCAAACTGAAGCAGACCGGCGAGCACGTCATCATGACCGAGACCATTTCCAACGATCCGCAAGGGCCGGTAACGCGCCAGGGCGACGAGCGTTGGCAAGCGGTCGTGCGCTGGACGCTCAACGGGATGATCGCCGCCGAGGCGCTCGGGGTAAACTCGCGCAACGTCGATGAGATGAAAGCGAAGTCGGCGAACGCCGAGGTGCGCCGCCTGCTCGGGGTCGAGGGAAACTTCGGTCAGCTGCTCGGCCTTTCCGACGATTGGATCTATCAGGTGGTCAAACAGGTCGGAAACTACGGCGAGTCGTACGAGCGGACGGTGGGCATGGGTTCGCCGCTCAAGCTCGCGCGCGGCAAGAACGAGCTGTGGACCAAGGGCGGGCTGCTGTACACACCGCCGTTCCAGTGAGCAGGGATCAGGTAGTTAGGTATCAGGGATCAAGTATCAGACATCAACCTGATGCCCGATCCCTGATTTCCTGATCCCTGATTTCCTGATGTCTGCTTTTGTCTACAACCGCCGGGTTCGCGACGCCTTCTGGCAGGTCGCCGTATGGGCGGCGGTCGTCGGACTGATTGCGTATTTCGTGCGCAACGCGTCCGAGAACATGGCCAAGGCCGGCATCGCCTCGGGTTTCGACTTCCTCGGACGCACCTCCGGGATCGAGCTTCCATTCCTGCTCACCCGTTACACGCCGCAATCGAGCATCCTCGACCTGCTGTGGGCCGGCGTCGTCAACACGATGACGGTCGCGTTCATTGCCATCGTCGCGGCGACGCTGCTCGGCTTCGCGCTTGGGATCGCGCGCCTGTCACGCAATTGGCTGCTCTCGAGTCTCGCCGGCGGTTACGTCGAAGTGGTGCGCAACATCCCCGTGCTGTTCTTCGTCCTGTTCTGGTACTTCGCGGTGATTGCGGCGCTGCCCGGCCCGCGCGAGGCGATCGGGATTTTCGCGGTCGCGTTCCTGAGCAACCGCGGCCTGACCGTACCGACGCCGCTGGCGACCGGAGCCTTCGCGGCCGCGGCGCTCGCCAGCGCAATCTCTATCGCCGCCCAGTTCGTGCTCGCCGCATGGGTGCGCCACCGCCGCAACCGGACCGGGCGGGGCTTTCCCCTGTGGACGAGCGGCGCCGTTCTCATCGCGGGTGTGCCGCTGGTCGCTTTCGCCGCCGCGATCGCAGCGACCCCGTGGGATACCCCGGTGCTGCGCGGCTTCAACTATCGCGGCGGCTTCGTTCTTATTCCGGAGTTCGTCGCCCTCGTCGCCGCCCTCGCCACCTATGCGGCGGCGTTCATCGCCGAGATCGTGCGCGGGGGAATTCTCGCGGTCCCGAAGGGACAGCTGGAGGCGGCGCGTGCCCTCGGGCTCGGCCCCGGACAGGTGCTGCGTCTCGTGGTCATTCCGCAGGCCTTGCGCGTGATGGTCCCGCCGCTGACCAGTCAGTATCTCAACGTGCTGAAGAACTCCTCACTCGGCGCCGCGATCGGTTTTCCCGAGCTGATGAACGTATTCGTTGGCTCGGCGCTCAACATCACCGGTCAGGCGGTCGAGATCATCGCCATCACGCTCGCGATCTACCTCGTCATCGGCCTTGCGGTGTCGGCGCTGATGAATTGGTACAACGCGAAGGTCGCGCTGGTGACGCAATGACGAACCGCGTGACATCGCTGCTGCGGTTCGCGCGCCGCCGCCTATTCGCGACGCCACTCGATGCGGTCATCACGCTCGTGTGCTGCTGGGCGCTGGCGCGCATCGCCGAACCGCTATTGCGCTGGCTCGTTATCGACGCGACCTTCCGCGGCGCCACGCGAGCGGACTGTACCGGCGCCGGAGCTTGCTGGGTATTCATTCGGGCGCGCTTCGGGCAGTTCGTCTACGGCTTTTATCCAATCGATCAACGCTGGCGGGTCGATCTTGTCGCGGTCCTCGTGATCGCCTGCACGGCGCTCCTCGCGGTCAAACGCTTGCCCCATCGTGGCGCGCTTGCGGCCGGGCTCGCCGTAGTCATGCCGCCGCTGGTGCTCTTCCTCTTCTACGGCGGGTTCGGCCTGCCGGTGGTCGAGACGCGCGATTGGGGCGGGCTGATGCTCACCCTGTTCATCGCAATTTACGCCGGTCTGCTGGCGGTGCCGCTCGGCATCGTGCTGGCGCTGGGCCGGCAGTCCCGCCTGCCGGCGATCCGCACGCTCGCGGTGATGTTCATCGAGTTCTGGCGCGGCGTGCCGATCATCGCGGTTATTTTTCTAGCCTCGCTCATCCTGCCGCTGATCGTTCCGTCCGGCATCGGGGTCGACCGGCTGGCGCGCGCGGTGATCGGGCTCGCGTTGGTGGTCGCCGCCTACATGGCGGAAGCCGTGCGCGGCGGACTGCAGGCGATTCCCAAGGGGCAATCCGAGGCAGCGACCGCGTTGGGCCTGCGTTATCCCGCGGCCACCGTGCTGATCGTGCTGCCGCAGGCGCTGCGCATCGCGCTGCCGGCGATGACGAATGAATTCATCGCTCTGCTCAAAAACACCTCACTGGTGCTGATCGTTTCAATCCTGGATTTGCTCGGTGTTGCCCAGGCGGCCCTCGCCGATCCCGCGTGGGTCGGCATGACGCTGGAAGCTTACGTCTTCGCGGGATCGATCTACTGGCTCCTCTGCTTCGCGCTCTCCCGCGCGAGCCTGCGGCTCGAACGGCGAGCCGCGTTGCGGTAGGATGGGCGCGGATCGCGTAACGAATGGAGGCGTAAGGTGGCAAACAACGCAGACACGGTCCTTGAACTCGACCGAAAACGCATGCAGGCGATGAGCGACAAAGACCTTGCCACCCTCGATTCCCTGCTGGCCGACGACCTGATCTACACGCATTCCTCTGCCCGGGTCGATTCGAAGCAGAGCCTGATCGCCAACATGAAGTCCGGCGCGACAGTCTATTCTTCCATCGAATCGTCCGAGGTGAAGGCGCAGGATCTCGGCGACGCGGTGGTGCTCACCGGCGTTGCCTGGATCAAGGTCGCCTCGCAGGGCAAACAACTCGATTTCGGCGTCCGTTTTACCGACGCTTATGCCAAACGCGGTGGGCGATGGCAGATGGTCGCGTGGCAATCGACGCGCCTTCCGGCGTGATTACAAGCTCGCAATAGTCTTCGATTACTCCACGCGCGCAGGATGGTGATAAGATACCGTTCCCGATATAATTGCATTGTGTGAAGTAGTTCACAGAGCCCCGCGCCTCCGCCCCTTAGCTATGGTCTTCCGACTGCGCCTCTGAGGCAACGTCGATTGAGCGATGCCTCTGAACGCGCGACGAGACCAATGCCCACCGACGTTTCCTCCCCTCGCCTTGCAGTGATCTCCGACGTCCACGGCAACCTTCGGGCGCTGGAGGCCGTATTGACCGACATAAAGTCGCGTGGGGCCGATGCGATCGTCAACCTGGGCGACTGCGTCACCAGTCCGCTCTGGCCGCGCGAGACCTTCGACCTGCTGGCGAGCCTCTCGCTTCCGACCGTGCGCGGCAATCATGATCGCGCGTTGACCGGCGCGTTCGACGATCTGCCGCCGGCGGGAAAATTTGCTTATGCGGCGCTCACGCCACAGCAGCGCGAGGCGGTCGGCGCGCGTCCGACACGGATCGAGATTGCGCCGGGCATTCTCGCGATTCACGGCACCCCCGACGACGACTCGAGTTTTCTGCTTGAGGATGTCCACAACGAACGGCTGATCCCGGCCGCGCGCGAAGACGTGGTCGCCCGGCTCGGCCCGCACATAAACGCCGACGTGGTGCTGTGCGGGCACAGCCACAATCAACAACTGCGGCAAGTGCCGGGCGGCTGCCTCGTGCTCAATCCGGGCAGCGTCGGCTGCCCGGCGTTCGCCGACCATCCGGCCGCAACCATATTCGAGCTCCGCTCTCCGCACGCCTATTACGCCATCCTGACCCGGCGGAATGGACGCTGGGGCGCGGAGTTGCTGGCGCTCGAATATGACTGGACGTCGGCCGCGCGGCGCGCCGCCGAGAACGGCCGGCCGGACTGGGCCGAGGCGATGACCACCGGCGCGGTCAGCTGAATTATCTCCTGCCTCGATAGGGGTCGGGAAGAGTTTAGCTCTCCCCGCCCTCCGAACCGCACGGGCGGTTTTCCCGCATGCGGCTCTCCAGTCGGTGGTTTCCTCATCGGGAGTATCTCGCGTCAAGCCAGGCTGTGTG